>Ga0097691_1000292_pt1 | contig 46568 bp, 39 predicted proteins | sample NGESurdeep072012_8_FD_72858 | JGI IMG/M metagenome (GOLD analysis project Ga0097691, IMG submission 72858) | Arctic peat soil microbial communities from Barrow, Alaska - NGEE Surface sample 210-1 deep-072012 | ecosystem: Environmental > Terrestrial > Soil > Wetlands > Peat ... | reverse complement strand
CTAGGGAGATGTGGGAGATGTCGCCTTGGCGATGTCCATTCCGGAATTGAACTGCACGGGTCATAGGTCCTCCTCTGGGGGTGAGCGGGGGATGAAAAGGCGTGGACAGCGCGTCGACCAAACGGCCTCTGAGCTGGGTGACAAAGGCGGGGGACGGATCGATCGGTCCGTCAGTGAGGCGAAGAGTCTCGAGGGGGTCAGTCATCGCCGTCGCTCCTCTCATAGGCCTGGCGATAGGCCCGTCTGGCTCGGACCAGGAAGGCCTCGGTGGCGTGCACTGTGCGCTTGAGGACCGCGGCGATTTAAGGGACACCGAGCCCGTCGAGATAGCGGAGCGTCAACACAGACTGGTGATGTGGTCCCAGTCCAGCCAGCACCATGTGGGCGCGGGTCGCATCGAGCTCAACGCCGCAAGGATCATCGACCGTCTCCATCCCGTCGGTGATAAGTACCAACATGCGCTGTTGGCGTTCTTGTCGCCGCCAGTGGTCGACGAGTTTGTGACGGGCCACCCCGATCAGCCATGGGATACTCAGTTCGGTCTGGACCTCGTTGTGAACCACCGCGACAGCGGCCAGGAAGGTTTCGGCGATGAGATCCTCAGCCGTGGCCGAGTCGCTGCACCGGCGCAACAGATAGCCATGACCTGGGACAAGCCTCGGTCGTAGAGGGCCAACAACTCCGAGCCCCGATCGGGCACGACAGCTGGCGAGCTACTCATACCCCTATCATCGCCCGAGCCACCCACTCTCCGACGGGTGCCGCCCTAAATTCTTTGCGGGCGCCGGGGTTGTTCGCCAAGCGGGTGGGTGGGCAGGTGGGTTCGAAGTCGTCTCCGGTGACCGTCACTCTCAGTGACGTCGCCAAGAGGTCGCATACCTGTTCCGCTCCACGTCTCAGCGAATGGGGCTTCTCTAACTTGCAAGATGCCACTCTGTGTGTCGGTCATGTTCCGAATTGAGGTGGTCGGGACAAATCCAATTCGCCGCGACGTGGAATGAACCAAGAGTGCCAGCGATCCCGGTGATGACAACTCCGACCATACAGAAACCATCGCCCGCCGTTGGGCCCGACTCCAGATCAGATCAGATCTGATCAGATCAGATCAGCGCATGACCCGGCGTATGCCCGGACCGGTGGCCAGGTCGGCCGGAACCATATCGATGAAGGTCGGGACCGGAACCGCTTCGAGCTCCTCGTGACCGTCCCCCGGGCGAGCCTCGGTGGGTACCGTCGAAAACTCGCCGCTGGCGGACCGATGGACCACATTGGGACGCTTTCGCTTTCCGATGCCCTCAGCCCCACCCATCTCTTCGCAGATCTTGACGGTGACGAAGTAGGTGATCACCGGTATCAACGGCACCGCAATCCGGAAGAACCACAACACAGAGTTCAGTCGGATCTGGAAGAAGTTGGCCAACACGTCGGTGGACGATGCGGCGAAGATCATGAACATCAGCATCAGCATCATGGCGCCGGCGCCAGTCCGCTTTGGACGATCTCGAGGCCGATCGAGAAGGTTGTGATAGGCGAGGTCCCTGGTATGCCTCGACTCGATGAACGGCCAGGCGAAGAAGATATTGAAGATGATGCCGGGGAAGATCACCGCGGGAAGCAGAACCTCTAATGGGATGGTGTGGCCCCAACCGACGAACTCCCAACTCGGCATGATTCGCAGTGTTCCGTCGAGCCAACCCATGTACCAGTCGGGTTGGACGGCGTAGGAGATCTGGAACGGCTCGTACTGCCCGAACTGCCAGATCGGGTTGATCTGGGCGAAACCGGCCAATATGAAGGTGACCGCTGTCGTCATAAAGAGAAAGCCGGTGGTCTTGGCCATGAACGTCGGGAACATCGGCGACCCGACCACGTTGTGCTCAGTCTTCCCTCTGCCCTTGAACTGGGTGTGCTTCTGTTTGACCAGGAGGCCGAGATGGGCAGCCAGGAGCCCGACGATGAGCGCCGGGACGATGAGGACATGCAGGAGGTAGAACCTGGGAATGATGATTCCATTGCCCGGATAGTTGCCTCCAAACAGGAAGAAGCCCAGGTAGGAGCCGACCAATGGTACCGACTCGACGATCGAATAGGCGATCCGGATACCGGTACCGGATACCAGGTCGTCGGGGAGGGAGTAGCCCAGGAACCCATTGACGATGCCCAGCAACAGCATGGTCACGCCCACGATCCAGTTGAACTCGCGAGGCTTGCGGAACGCACCGGTGAAGAACACCCGAGCCATATGCACCGCGATCGAGCCCAAGAAGATGTCGGCGGACCAATGGTGGGCCTGGCGCATCAACAGGCCGGACTTCACGTCGAAGGAAAGCCCGACCGACGTGGCATAGGCCTCGGATACCTTTTGGCCCTGGAGCGGGAGATAGCCGCCGTGATAGACGATCTCGTGGGCGGAGGGAATGTAGTACAGCGACAGGAACACACCGGTTCCGAGCAGCACCACAAACGAATACAGGGCGATTTCCCCCAACATGAAAGACCAGTGGTCGGGGAAGATCTTGTCGAGGAATGTCCGGCCGCCCTTGGCGATACCCAGGCGGTCGTCGACCCATCGGAGTGAGCTATCGATCATGGACGCTCCCAAAAACCAGGGCCGATGGCCTGGTGGTATCCGCTCTGGGACTGCAGATTGCCGAAAGCGTCAACCTTCAGCGGCAACTGCGGCAACGGTCGGGGGGCGGGGCCGAACTCGGGAACGCATCCCGAGGCAACATTGAAGATCGACTGATGACAGGGGCAGACCAACTGTTGAGTCAGCTTTTGGTAGAGACCGACAGGGCACCCGAGGTGCGTGCACATCTTTGAATACGCCACGTACCCCTGCACGCCCCAATCAGTCCGCCCCGGCGATTCGAGTTGGAACGGGGGGTCGTTGGGACCGATCTGGGCCAGGCGGATGAGGATCGTCTGATCCGGGGAGGATCCTTCGTGGCCCTTGGGGAACACCGTCAATACGCCACCAACATCGAGGTCGGCCACCTTGACGATCCGACCTTCGGCCGTCACCAACTGCGAATTCTTCTTCCAGTTCGTAGCGAAGAGGGAGGCGTCGGTATTGGTGGCTTGACGGGAGGCGGCCGGTTTCGGACCCAGCGATCGTATGAGCGGAAAGGCAATCACCACACCCATGGCGGTGGAGCCCAGAGCAAACAATCCACCGAGCACCTTGCGGCGCTGGACCACCATGCCACCTCGCTCGACGATGGCGGCGGTCATGGCATCGCGCTCAGCCTCGGTGGAGTGGAATTCGTGACGCTCCTCGACGAACGGCCCCTGAGCCATCAGGTACTTACCCCAGGCAATGACGCCGGCGCCCAAGGCCAGCATGCCGCCACCGAGGGTGGCCGCTTGCCACTGGGTCTGATCGCTTATCCAATAGGTGATGCCAAAGCCGATGAAACCGAGGAAGCCGATGACCATGGCCGCGGCAGCAAGCGCCTCGGCCCGGCCCGGATGCTTGGCGTAGGGCTGCAGGTGAGGGTCTTCGAGGGAGACCGACGTAAGTGAAGGTGCCTTGGGCGACTCGTCGCTCACGTACGTTCTCCAATCCAAAAGCAGACCAGCATCAACAGGCCGACCCCAACGAGCAGGCCGACAAACCCTTCGCCCACCGGACCGATCCCTCCGAGTCCAAAACCGCCCCGGTCATCGGGATGCTGAATAACCCCGTGCACGTAGGCGGCGATGTCATGAACTTCGGTGGGAGTGAGATTGCCCTCGCTGAACCGGGGCATGTTGCCCGGGCCTGACCGGATGGCCTCGATGATCTGGGTGGGGGTGGCCAGGTGGAGGCTCGGGGCGAAGGAGCCTCCAGCCAAGGCGTCGCCGGCACCGGTGATGGTGTGGCATGCCGCGCAGTTAAGGGTGAAGAGACTGCCGCCGGCCTCGAGATTGGCGGCGCTCAGGTTGACGATCGGGACCGGCATCCCGGTTCCAGGCGCTCTCGACTGCACAAAGGCGGCGATCTGGAGGGTCTGCGACCGATTGAAGCGGGACGGCTTCTGGGCGGCCTGGACACTGGAGATGGCCAGGGGCATGCGGCCGGTGGACACCCAAAAATCTACAGTCCCCGCGCCCAGCCCCTGCAGGTTCGGGGCCCGCGAGGTACCGGCAGCATCTGCACCGTGGCAGGAAGCGCAACTGGCATCAAAGAGCGCCTGGCCGGGCGCAATGAACGATTCCGGAAGAGTGATGTTGGCAGTGCCGTAGCCGGATGGAGCCGACGATGTGGGCGATGTCGTCGATGTGGGTGATGTCGGTGTGGGGTAGGGATAGCCCCCGTCGGCGGACGCCACAGTAGTTGGAGTGGTCGAATCAGCCTGGGCCGCCGACGGCGAGAACGCCATCAACCCGAAAATACCGACGCTGGCCAGTAGCGCAGCCGGTATGGCATATCGACCCCTGAACATTCGACCCATTCCGCTTGACACCTATTTGAGGAGGAAGAGACAGACGAAGAGGCCGACCCAGACAATGTCCACGAAGTGCCAGTAGTAACTGACTCCCTGGAACACCGCCGTCTCGCCCGGGTCACCCTTGGGACCCTTCAGGCGACCGAGGAGGAAGATCATGGCCACCAGACCCAGGGTCACATGGAGTCCGTGGAGGCCGCTCATGATGTAGAAGAGCGAGGCGAAGGCGGTGTGGGTCGGGTTGGTAGCGGCGTCATGCGACAGGGTGATCCACTCATAAAACTGGTTGGCCACAAACAGGGTCCCCATGATCAGTGTGACCACGATGAACTTCTTGGCGCTCCGCCGATTGCCCCGCTCCTGGTCCCAGACCGACTTCTGCATGGTAAAGCTCGACGCCACCAGAACGACCGTGAAGATCCCGGCTTGGATCGTGTCAAGCTTGGTCCCGGCCGGCGGCCACACCGAGGCATGGGCCCGGATGGTGAAGAACGCCGCGAACAGACCACTGAAAAACATCACTTCTGAGCCGAGCCAGATCATGACCCCGATGGCCAACATCGGTGGCCGATCGGGACGGTGGCGTTGGCGTGGATTGGTCGCCGGCTCGATGGCGAGGGCCTGAGTCACGGCGTATTTCTAGTCGATGGCAGGCGCCAAAGGCCAACCAGCCCATTTCACCTAGCCAGGCACGGTTCAGGCACGGTCCGGTTACGACCCCGTGTCGATTATGTGTCAGCTGGTGCTGGTCAACGCCGCAGGTAGAGGGGCCCGGTGGATCACCATCAATTTCTGGGTCGGACGGGTCAGGGCCACATACAAGGTGCGCAGACCCCTGGCCGTTTCGCCGGCGATGATACCCGGCTCGACCACCACCACCGAGTCGAACTCGAGACCGTTCACGGCGTCGGCGGCCAGCAGCACCAGGGGCTCAGAGAGGCCGCCTTTCCGCATGTTCTGTGGATCGACTGTCGGAAAACCAACGTCTACCAGCGCCGAGGCCAAGGCCGGAATCAAAGCTTCGGGAGCAATGACCGCCGCCCGTCCGGGAGCTATTGACGCCACCTCGGCGGCGGCTTCTGTGGCCACCCGCTCGGCCAACATGAGCTCGGTCACGCCACTGGTGGTTCCGTCGGGTCCGACGACCGGGACCATCCGGGGCGGCTTCCCCGTTCGACGCACGGGCCGGGGCGGCTGCAGTTCAGGCGCGGCGACAGCCAGCACCCGGGAGGCAACCTCGAGCACTTCCGCCGGGGTCCGGTAGCTGACCGTCAACTCGACCATCCGGGCCTGACGGCGGCTGGGGAGGTGCTCGGTGATATCCGTCCAGTTGCGCGGCGCCCACGGCGCGGTGGCCTGGGCGATGTCGCCCACGACGGTCATCGAGCCCGACAAGGATCGTCGGGCGACCATACGCAACTGCATCGGCGACAGATCCTGTACTTCGTCCACCACGATGTGGCCGTAGCTATGGCCACTGTCGTCCACCGAGCCGTTGCGGGGACCGAGCAGATGCCGGGCCTCATCGACCAGCGCGGCGTCGGCGGCCGTCCAGGTCACCGCCTCGAAGGAGGCAGAGCGGGGACGCCGAAGCAGCGCCTGTTCTTCGGCGGACAGGATGTTTTTCCCTGCCGTCGCCACCAGGGGTGGAGCCCCGAACAGATCATGGAGGAGTTCGTTGGGTGAGAGCCGAGGCCAGATCCGGTCGAGTGCCGCCACGAACTCCGGGACGCGGTGGACCTTGCGCGAGAAGTCATCGAGGTCGAACTCCTCCTCGGACAGCTCGGAGGGGTCTTCGTAACCGGGAAACGCCGTGATCGCCGCCGACGTGCCCGCCCCCAATGTCTGTTGGGTCTGGCGGGCGCGATCGGCCAAAATCTGTACCAGGGCCCGTGACACCAGGCGCCGCCGCGCATTGTGGGTTCCCGGCCGCCGGCGGGCCATGATGACGATTTCCCTGGTGTCGGCGACGGACAGTCGGAGCAACAGAGCGCCGTAGGGAATGGTCAGGTCGGCCGCCAGCGGTCGTTGTCGGGTCCGAACCGCCCTCCTTACGACCTTGGCCATTCGGGCTTCGCCCTTCAAGAGAGCCACCGCGGTGGGTTCGCTGCCTCTGACCCGAATCTCCGGGACCAGACCCGAGATGGTGGAGAGCGTCACTCCCGTCTCCCCTAGAGATGGAAGTACCTGTTCGATGTAGCGGAGGAACAGAGGATTGGGCCCAACGACCAGCACCCCCTGTCGCTCCAACGGAAACCGGTGGGTGTAGAGGAGATAGGCCGCCCGGTGGAGGGCGACGGCTGTCTTCCCGGTGCCGGGACCACCCTGGACGACCATCACCCCTGACAGGGGTGAGCGGATGATTTCGTCCTGTTCGCGCTGGATGGTGGAGACGATGTCCGTCATTTGACCAGAACGGGCTCGGTCGAGCGCGGCCAGCAGGGCGGCGGGCCCCCCGATCGGGACATCACCCAAAATCAACTCGCCAGCGTTTTCGTCGGAAGAGCCCAAGTTGGGTAGCGACGGCTCTCCGTTCAGACCCCCGATCGGGAACCGTTCGTCTTCGACACCGACCACCCGACGGCCGTCGAGAGCCAGGTGCCGGCGAAGGACCAGACCTTGCGGATCGCGCCCGGTGGCCCGGTAGAAGGGCTCGGCGACCGGGGCGCGCCAGTCCACCACCAGAGGATCGAGGTCGGCGCTGTGAATCGCCAACCGCCCAATGTGGAACACCTCGGTGTTCACTGCCCCGTTGTGTACCGCCCCGGTAAGGATGGTCCCGCTGCCGTTCCCATTGGAAGAGCCTGCAGCCGTTGACCCGCGGCCAGAGCCACTGCCACCGCCGTTGGCACCACTGTCGGCACCGCCGTTGGCCATCCCCGCATCGCCTGACCCGTCCGGCAGGACCCGGTCGATCCGCCCGAAGGTGAGCGCCTGATCACCGATGTCAAGTTGTTCCAGTCGGGCCATGCTGGTGCGGACAATCACGTCCCGCTCAGTCCGGGACTGGAAGGTTCCACCCTTCCCCAGGTCGAGAACCCCTCCAAGCATGGAATTGGCGTCATCCCGCATGGCGTCGAGACGCGCGTAGGCCATATCGACGAACTCCTGTTCGGCGTGTAGCTCGCGTTTGACCCCCACCGGCACCTCCGTTCTGCCCTCCCCATCCGGCTCAGGGGAACCCTTGATTGTATGCGCCCGTTCCAACCGGCGCGACCGGCAACATCTCCATCAGGGTCGGACTGCCCGGGAACCTAGACTTGCGACCATGGCGTCAACCGGCAATACCTCCAAGGCTGCAGGCAAGGCTGCAGGCTGTATCGACCCGGCTGCGTTGCTTCAGACAATTCCAAATGTCGGTCCGGCCACCGCCGGGGACCTGCTCAGATTGGGCATCAACCAGGCGCACAACCCCATCGGCCTGGATGGCGACCAGCTCTACGAAGAGCTGTGCCAGCTCGACGGGGTACGCCATGACCCGTGCGTCCGGGACGTGTTCGCCGCCATCATCGACTTCGCAGAGGGTGGGCCGTCACAACCCTGGTGGGCCGTCACCCCGGCCCGCAAGGCACGTGACGCCGCACGTACCAAACCCGACTCGTTCGCACCGTAGGCTCGGCAGTAGCGTCCGATGGTGCCTCCACCTCGTTCCGGCCGCCATGACGGCTCGGCATTCATCCGGGCGTGTCGGAGCCAGAGCGTCCCCCATGTACCCGTCTGGTTCATGCGTCAGGCCGGTCGTTCTCTTCCCGAGTATCGGGCAGAGCGGGGCGCGGGCAGCATCCTCGATGCCATTGCCCAACCCGAACTAGTAGCCAAGCTGACCCGGCAACCGGTCACCCGCTACAACACCGATGCCGCCATCTTCTTCTCCGACATCGTGGTTCCCGCCGCCGCCATCGGGTTCGGCGTCGACGTGGTCCCGGGTGTCGGCCCGGTGGTGTCCCGACCGTTCACCTCCAAAGACGACTTGCAACGGCTTCGACCCCTCGAACCCGAGATCGATACGCCGTACGTCATCGAGGCCGTCCGCATCCTGGCCGAAGAGCTGCCGGTTCCGCTGATCGGATTCGCTGGCGGTCCCTTTACGGTGGCCAGCTATCTGGTGGAGGGCGGTCCTTCCCGAAACTTCACCCGGGTCAAGGCACTCATGCATGGGGAGCCCGGGCTCTGGCACACACTGATCGACCGGTTGACCGACCTGGCCCTGGCCTCATTGCGTTCGCAGCTCGATGCCGGGGCGGATGCCGTCCAGGTCTTCGACAGCTGGGCTGGGATCCTCACTCCTCGCCACTATGAGGAGCTGGTACTGCCCGCCACCCGTCGGCTCTTCGCCGAGTTGGCGGTCTCCCATCCCGGAACCCCGACCATCCTTTTCGGTGTGGGAACAGGAGAGCTCCTCCCCCTCATGGCCACCGCCGGCAGCGGCGTGGTGGGTGTGGACTGGCGGGTGCCACTCGACGACGCCCGTCGTCGGGTCGGGCCCGGCATCGCACTCCAGGGAAACCTCGACCCGGCCCTCTGTCTGTCCACCTGGCCGGTGGCCGCGGCAGAAACCCGGGAGGTACTGCTTCGGGCCGGAACGACACCCGGGTACATCTTCAACCTGGGCCATGGCGTGTTGCCCGAAACCGACCCGACCATCCTCGAAGAGGTGGTCAGGCTGGTCCACGCCGAAGGCCTCGCTGGGGTGGAAACGCCGACATGAACCCGTCCCAGCCGTCCAGACCGCCAGAAGGGCACGCCCCACTCACCGGCGTGCTGGTCATGGCTCACGGTACCCCCGGCACGCCCGAGGAGATCGAACCCTTTTACACCTCTATCCGAAGAGGCCGGCACCCGACCCCCGAGCTCCTCGCCGATCTCGTGAAGCGCTATGACGCCTTGGGCGGGATATCGCCGTTGGCCCATCGCACCCAACGCCAGGTGGATGGATTGGCCGTCGCTCTCGAAGCGATGGCCCCCGGTGAGTACGTCGTCGGCTACGGCGCCAAACACACCTCACCCCACATTGAGGACGGCATAGCGGCCCTTGCTGCCGCTCACGTGGAACAGATCATCGGAGTCGTCCTCACTCCGCACCAGTCGTCCCTCGGCTCCGGCGAGTACCTGCGCCGGGCGGGCCAAGCGGCAGCGGCAACCGCTCCTCCCTCGCAGTTCGTGGGCATCCCGTCGTGGCACCGGGCACCGGGGTTCGCCGATCTGTTGGCCTCCAGGACCAGCACCGTCCTAGCCGCACTGACACCGTCCCAGCGCCAGAAGACGTCGGTCTTCTTCACCGCCCACAGCCTCCCGGCCAGAGTGACCGCCGAAGGCGACCCGTACCCCGATCAAGTCCACGAGTCAGCCACCGACATCGCCTGCCTCCTCGGTCTCGACATCATCGACGATCTCGATTGGGGAGTGGCGTGGCAGAGTGCAGGACGAACGGCGGATCCTTGGATGGGTCCCGACCTCTTGGCCGAAATCCGACGGGTGGCCGCCGACGGGACCACGTCGGTAGTGGTCTGTCCGGTTGGGTTCGTCTCCGACCATCTCGAAGTCCTCTTTGATCTCGATGTCGAAGCCGCCGGTGTGGCCCGCTCGTTGGGGGTGACGTTCGCCCGCACGCCTTCGCTCAACGATGACCCCGAGTTCCTCGACATCCTCGCCAACGTGATCCGCGCCGCTCCCGCGTCGACACTCAGGTGACCGCTCCCCGCCGCCCGGTCATCGCCGTGGTGGGCGGAGGCATTGCCGGCCTCTCGGCCGCCTGGGAGTTGGTGACCTCGTCCGACATAGCCACCGGGGCCGGTCCTCCCATCGTGCATGTCCTCGAAGCTGGCAACCGGGTCGGAGGCAAGCTGGACTCCGCCGAGTTCGCAGGACGAACCGTCGACCTGGCCGCCGACGCCTTCCTGGCCCGTCGACCCGAGGCCACCGAACTCTGCGAACAGATCGGGGTGCGCGACGAACTCGTCCCGGTGGGCACGACCGGGGCGTCGATCCTGGCCCGGAGTCGGCTCCGCCCAATGCCCGCCGCTCTCAATCTCGGTGTCCCGACCAGGTGGTGGCCGCTAGCCCGGTCGGGTCTCCTGAGCCCGGGCGAGTCACTTCGGGTGACCAAGGATCTGGTGATGCCCCATCTTGGCGCTGCCCCGGTGAGTGGTGACCGATCGGTGGCCGACATCATCGGCGAACGCCTCGGCCGCCCGGTGGTGGAACGGTTGGTGGACCCGCTCATCGGTGGGATCAACGCCGGAGGCGTCGACGAACTCAGCGCCGCCGCCACCTTCCCCGCCCTCATCGCCGCCTCCCACCAGACCGGCAGCCTCATGCGCAGTCTCGGTCGCCTACCTCGCCCGGCGGGGTCGGCGCCGGTTTTCTGGTCACTCCGCCAAGGAACCGCGAGCCTTGTCGATCGGTTGGTCGACAAGCTCGTCAACCCGCGCTCCGCCTGGGATGTGTCCATCCATACCGGGGTGTCGGTGGACGCCATCACCCAGGCGTCGGGCAATCCGTCCGGCGGCAATCCCTCCGGCGGCAATCCCTCCGGCGGCAATCCCTCCGGCGACAATCCCTCCGGCGGGGGAACCTGGAGACTGACCCTGGGCGGGATCAATGCGGCAGGTATCACCGGCAACAGCGAAGGAGCCCTCGCCGTTGACGGCATCGTCTTGGCCCTTCCCGCCCAACCGGCCTCGGTGCTGTTGGCCGTTCACTCCCCCATGGCGGCCGGCTTGCTCAGCGCCATCGACTACTCGTCGGTGGGCGTGGTGACACTGGCGGTGCAACCCGACGCCATCAATCGCCGTCTGGACGGAACCGGATTTCTGGTGCCGCGGACCTCCCCCATCGGCGGGCGACCGGCCCTCATGACCGGATGCACCTACTTGTCCAGGAAGTGGCCCCACCTGGCCTCGGCCGGCACCGAGCTCATCCGGGTCTCGGTGGGCCGGTACGGCGACGAACGCCACACCCAACTCGACGATGACGAGTTGACGGCCGCCGCCTTCGGGGAGTTGGCACAGGTGCTCGATATCCATGGTGGCTTCTCCGATTCTCGGGTCACCCGCTGGTCGGGAGCCTTCCCTCAGTACCGGGTCGGCCATCTCATTCGGGTGGCAAAGATCGAGGAAGCCGTGGCCGCCCTCCCCGGCATGGCCGTGGCCGGAAGCGCCTACCGCGGGGTCGGCATTCCTGCGTGTGTGGGAAGCGGACGGAGTGCGGCACGTACAGTGCTCACTTCACTGGGAGAGTCCAGTCGATGAACACGGAGCCACCCGTGCCACCGTCACCCTGGCCACCGTCACCGGTGCCCTCGGTCGACCCATCCGATCCCCCCCCATGGAGGTCATCCCGACTGAGGTTCGTGCATCATCGACACGATCGGGTGGTTCCGCGCCGGGGAGCGGTGGCGCTACCGGCCATCGTCGCCGGAGTGGGGTTGACACTCTCCCTGCCTCCGTGGGGATTCTGGATCCTGGCCTTTCCCTCCGCCGGTCTGCTCTGGTGGCGCCTCGGTGGTCTCCACCCCCGGACCCGGCTGTGGGCCGGGTGGCTGGCCGGTCTCGGGTGCTTTGTGCCCGGCTTGGCCTGGGCCCGGTCGTTCACTTTGCCCGGAGCCATCGTCCTCATCGTCCTCGAAGCCCTGTTTCCCGCGGTGGCCTGCCTGATGGTCCCGGCGCGTCCGGCGCTGGCCCGGGCCCTGGCCTTCCCAGCGGCGCTCACCTTGGCCGAAGCCGTCCGGATGACATGGCCGTTCGGGGGATTGCCAATCGGGGGAGTCTTCTTGGGCCAGGCCAATGGGCCGGTACTGGCCGTGGCTCGACTGGGTGGCCCCCTGGCCTTGACCGGCGCTGTCTATCTGGGCGGCGTGGCGACGGCCGCCGTCCTCGTGGCTGTTCACCTTGCTGTCCGTGACCAACGACGCGCCCACACTTTTGCCCGCACAGGGTTGGCCGGAGACGTGTCAGTCAGGAATGCCATCGCCGGTAGTGGCGCCTTGGCACTGATCGGACTGGTGGCAATCATCACTCTGGTGTCCACGGTGATCATCGCCACCCACGCCCCCGACGGTGGTCCTTCCCTGGGCGCCGTATCCACCGCTGCGGTCCAAGGGGGCGGGGTCCGGGGGTTCCGAAAGTCGCAGGTGGATCCGGCCACCGTCCTAGCTGCTCAACAGGCAGCCACCGAAAGGATGCAGCAACTCGATGGCGGCCACGCACCGCAGTTGGTGCTGTGGCCCGAAGACGTGGTGTCTCTCGACACCAACCTCGATGGGACCGTCCCAGAGGCAAGTCTCTCCGCCCTGGCCAACCGGCTCCACACCACCTTGGTAGTGGGTGTCACCGAATCGGTGTCCACCACCGCCTTTCGCAATGAGATGGTGGCATGGGGCCCGGACGGGACATTGGTGGACCGGTTCGAAAAGGTGCACCGCGTGCCGTTCGGGGAGTACGTGCCCTGGCGGGGTCTCTTCGCCCACTTGGGCAACCTGTCAGCCGTTCCTCTCGACGCCACCCCCGGTACCGGGTCGGGTCTGTTGACCACACCGGCGGCCCGTCTGGGAACCATGATCTCCTTCGAGGTGTTCTATGCCAACCGGGGTCGACCGTCGGTGCGCAATGGGGCTCAACTTCTGATTGTGCCCACCAATACCTCCTCGTACGCCCGTTCACAGGTGCCCACCCAGGAGATCGCCGCCTCAGAAGTCCAGGCCACAGAAGAGGGCCGGGACCTGCTCCAGGCCGCTCCCACCGGCTACAGCGCCGCCTTCACCAATCGGGGCCGACTCATTTCCCGCTCCACCCTCGGTGGCCAACAGATCGTGTTCGCCGACCTGTCCCGGCGGTCGGGATGGACCGTCTATGTCCGCTACGGCGACGTGCCACCTCTTCTGCTGGCCGGCCTGGCCCTGTTGGCCGGTTGGTTCATCGCCAGCCGTGAGCCCTCCACCCGTTCGTCGGAATCCGAACGGTCCTGAACTCTCCGCAAGCTATTCGTAGTACCCCGAGTGGATATAGACGCACGGGATTCCCTCGGCGTGAAACATGGAGAAATTGTTGGGGTCATCTTCGAAAGCCAGCCGGAGATCGAATCCAAATGACCGCAACTCTTCTACTTCGTCCCTCTTGAACCGGGTCACGTGGGCGTAGTCTCCCCGAGCCCGCATCACCAACAGGTCCCACCGGAGTCCATAGCGCTCGAGCCAGGCCAATGTCTGAGGTTGCACACTGAATGGGCGTCCGGTGAGGAGTATCACCTGCAGCCGCGGATCCAGGAGTTCCATCAGTCGCGCCAACTCTTCGATGACCGGATCATCCCCACAGGCAGCGAAAAAACGGTCCCAGTCCCTCCGCCCGTGCTCGAGGAAGTGTTGACGGCCGACCGCGTCGGACAGCACGCCGTCCACGTCGAAGACCACCGCTTCCCCGGGCTCGTGCAGCGGCCCCTGTCGCCACGCCCAGTTGTCGGGGCCCGCCCCCGGGCTCACCCGGGCGAGCGGCGAAATGTCGCCGCCATGGTCGACCTTGGCGATACCACCCGCAAGGCCCCGAGCGCCTCCCCCGATGTGCCGATGACCGTTTCGCCCCAGGTGGTGGTCACGTCGTCGGACATCGGTTTTCCCCTCTGGATCGGCATTCGAGACTGCTCAGACACATCACGACCGAGCCTAACGCCGCCGGGACTCTACGATTGAGGTTTCGTGACGACATCCACACCACCCGAGGTCGGCAACCACCAGGTCGACGAGCAAATGCCTGTGGCTGACCACCCCAACGAGAACCTGGCGGTTTCACCCGAGCCAGGTGTGCCGGCCGTGGGCGTCCCCATTGGCCGGCGGGTCATGGTGGTGAGCGACCTCCTGCTCACCCCCGAGGCCACGCCCTCGTCGAAGACCCTCACCGTCGAGTTGGCTCGGGCACTGGACGCCTGGGACGGCCCCGGTATGTTGATCATCGCCGGCAATCTCTTCGACCTCACCGGCACCGACTCCCCGTCGGCGGACGCCGAACGGTCCATGGCCGCCCATCCACGACTTCGAGAATCGTTCGGTGCATTTCTCCAAGAGCCCGAACGCCGGATCATCCGCCAGGTCGGCACCCACGAGCCCGGATATGCCACCGATCCCGACGTGGCGGTGGCATTGACAGCCATCGGGGTCGAGCAGTTCTCCGAGGTCGATCTCCATCTCCAAACCGCCACCGGCCTCCGGGTGGTGCGGGTCGAACCCGGTGAGCACGCCTATGACTCGGAAGGAACTGTCTCCGAGACCCGATTCGATCCGGCCGCCGATGCCAAGCCCGGCGCCGTCGATCGGGCCCTGGCCGGCGGCCGTTGGCGAAATCTGGCTGACCAGTCCAAAGACGACGCCCCCTGGCTCGAGGGACTTCATCGTCTCAGCGACCCCTCCGCCCTGACCCGATTTGTCACGTCCCGAACCCTCTACCGGCGACTCGGGCGGTACACGTGGTGGATCCTGGTGCCGTTCGCGGTGGCCGGACTGCTGCGGGTGGGCGTGACCCCGTGGGTGCTCCAACACCTCGGCAGTGGCCTGCCGGAACGGACCCTGCGCCAGGCCCACCAGGCCGACTGGACCGATCAAGTGGTGGTGGCCGGCCTCTTTGCCCTGGTGGTGCTCATCGTCCTGGCCCTGATCCTCGGCCTGTTGAGCCGGCGGATGTGGTCGATGCTCGGAGGCGGCGCTCTCAAGTCGGTGACCTCCGAGGGAGTGGCGAACGACACCGCCCGTGACGCCGGGCGACGGTTGGTCGGTCTCGGATACGCCGGGCTCATCACCGGGGCCACCTTCCAGTCCGAGCTCACCAACCTCGGGGTCGGCTTCTACGCCAACGTGGGAGCAACCACCGAAGTCGTCGAGGAGCATCCGGTGAAGCTCGGGCTGCCGCCGATCTTCCTCCATCTCCAGCGGATCAGCTGGATCGAGCTCGAAACCGGTGCCGATCTCCACGTTCGACTGCTTCTGGCTGAAACCGAGCTCCGGTCCCCCAGCCTGCTCGAGCGGTTGGTCAGCATCCGGCGAACGGTGCGCGCTCTTCACCCTGTCATGGTGGCCTCCTATCCCAAGGGCGACTCGTGGCCACCCGCCCCCAATCTCCGCCAGGCCCACCGTCGCACCCGCCGGGTCCGACGAGTGGCGTCGATGGCCATCCTCTTTGCCGGGCTCGTCGACGTCCTCGACGCCATCACCCCCCCATTGCGCGGCCGACTGAACGTGCTGCTCGAGTTCCTCCCACTACAAGCCACCGTCGCCGCCGGCACCCTCGTGGCCCTGGCCGGTTTGGCTCTCATCGCCTTGGGCCGCGGCATCCTTCGGGGGCAACGCCTGGCCTGGCAGGTAGCGATGGTCCTTTTGTCCGGAACGTTGGTCCTCCACCTTTTTGCCGGCGGAGACATCGAGGAGTCGTTGTTGGCGTTGCTCGTCCTGGTGGTGCTGGTGGTCAATCGCCGTGATTTCCAGGCTGGCTCTGACTGGCCGTCCCTACGATCGGCGGTGCTTGCCCTGGTGCTGGGGATCATCGGGATCTGCGTGCTGGCCGCGACATCGATCGAGATCTTCGCCCACGTCGGCCGCCATCGCCTCCACTACTCGGTCCCCTGGTGGACCGCCCTGTGGGCAGCGGCGGAACGCCTGGTCGGCATCCACACGGTGAACGTGGCCCCGCGTTTGGACCGGGTACTGGCCCCGGCGCTGTTGGTGCTCGGGATCGCCTTGGTGGGGGTGACACTGTTTTTGGTGTCCCGCCCGGTGGTGGACCGTCGATTGACCACCGGACGCGCCGCCGAATTCCGTGCCCGGGACATCGTCCGCCGACACGGGGCGTCGACACTCGACTACTTCGCCCTCCGCACCGACAAGCAGTGGTTCTTCCATCGCGACTCGCTGGTGGCCTATGCGATCTACGGGGGCATCTGCCTCATCTCCCCCGACCCGATCGGACCGGCGAACGAACGCGAGCTGGTGTGGGTGGCATTCCGGCAGTTCGCCGACAGCCATGGCTGGGTCCCGGCGGTCATGGGGTCCGGCGAGGACTGGCTGCCCATCTACCGCGACTCGGGAATGCACAACATCTACCTCGGCGACGAAGCAGTGGTGGATATCCAGCGCTTTTCGTTGGCCGGTGGCAACAAGAAAGGGCTGCGCCAGGCTCATAACCGCATCAAGAAGAAGGGCTATTCGGTTTCGTTCCATGATCCGGCCCGCATAGCCCCCGAGCTCTCCAAGGAGTTGGCCGCCCTCATGGGACTCAGCCGACAAGGAGAGCACGAGCGCGGGTTCTCCATGATGCTGGGACGGGTGTTCGATCCCCGTGACACCGGCCTGTTGATGACAGTGGTCCGGAGCCCCGACGGCAAAGCCGCGGCCATGTGCCAGTTCGTACCGGCCACCGGCATCAACGGCTACTCCCTCGACCTGATGAGGCGTGATCCCGGGGAGCACCCCAATGGGCTGCTCGATTTCGCCCTCTGTTCCACCATCGAGCGCCTTCAGGCCGGGAACTTCAGCGGGCTCAGTCTCAACTTCGCCACCCTTCGCTCCACGCTGGCGGGAGAAAAGGGCGACGGGGCCATACAGCGGGCGGAACGGTGGTTCCTCAAGCGGCTGTCCAGTTTCGCCCAAATCGAGTCACTCTGGCTGTTCAACGCCAAGTACGACCCCGAATGGCTACCCCGATATGTGGTGTTCGATACCGCCGAGCACTTAGTGCCCGTGGTGATGGCCATACTCCGGGCCGAGTCGCTGTGGGAGATTCCGGTCCTCGGCCGGCTGTTGGCGGTCGGGGCCGAGAAACGAATGCTGGCGGCGCAACAGGAGACCCGCGAGTTCATCGCCGCATCGTTCGGTGATCTCGACAGTGAATCCACCGATGTCACCGATGAGGTCGACACCTCGGTGCCCACGGGCCGGTAACCGCCGGGAAGCGGCAACCTACCGAGCGGCACCCTTCTCAGCCGCGGCCTTCTGCTCGGCCGCCTTGCGGTACGCCTCGAGCTGGTCGAGCAGGGGCATGCGCTCCTGCCCAACCGTCGAGTCCAGTCGGGCGGCGATCTGCTCGGGGGTCCAGCGACCCTCGGCGTAGACGGCCCGGACCTCGCGAGGTTGGTTCCACACCGCGATCTTCGGGCCCACCGAGGTGTACACCTGTCCGGTCACGTGCTTGGCCTTGTCCGACAACAAGTAGACGACCAACGGGGCGACATCCTCGGGGTCCCCCATCTCCGCCAGGTCCATCGGGACGTTGGCCGACATCCGGGTGCGGGCCACCGGGGCCACCGCATTGGCGGTGATGCCGTAGCGGCGGAGCCCGGCCGCGGCCGAGCGCACCAGCGAGACGATGCCACCCTTGGCCGACGCGTAGTTTGCCTGGGCCACGCTGCCGGCGAAAGCACCAGAGGTGAAGGCAACCAACGAACCGCCACCTTCCTGCTTACGCATGATGGCCGACGCGGCCCGAAATACCGTGAAATGCCCCTTCAGGTGAGTCTCGATCACCGCATCCCACTCATCCTCGGCCATGTTGAAGAGCATGCGCTCCCGCAGGATGCCGGCCACCGCTACCACCCCATCGATACGGCCCCACTTCTCCACGCCGGCCCCGATGATCTTCTCGCCACCGGCCAACGTGGTGACGCTCTCGGCCACGGCCACGGCCTCGCCTCCGGCAGCTTCGATTTCGGCCACCACCGCCTCGGCCACCTGGCTCTGTGGGTCCCCACCATCGAGGGACACACCGATGTCCGCGACCACGATCCTGGCCCCCTCGGCCGCCGCCGCCAGCGCCACGGCCCGACCGATCCCACCGCCGGCACCGGTGATGGCTACGACCTTGCCGCTCAGAAATCCGCTCATGCGTGCTACTCCTCATGGTTCCAGTGGGGTTCAGGTAGGTCTCCCAAAGACTAGAACATGTTCTCGCGTCTGCCCAGGTTCGGCGCCACCCGGCCGCGGGGCGCTGGCGTCGCCATCCTGTCCGACCGAAATCGAAAACGTGCTCCTCGGCTTCCCGAAGATCGGCGACGTCGCCGTCTTCGCTGTTCCCCACGACGAATGGGGCGAAGGGGTGATGGAGGCAGTCGAGCCGCAGGAGGGCGTGGGAGGCTCACCCGAGTTGGCCGAGGAGACCCCACCGATCAGCCGTGACACCCCATGAGTCAGCCTGGGGTGGGCAACGAACCTGTCAGGTCGACCACCTGTACGTCGGAGGCCGCCCCTTCCCGGGCCGCCTCGGCCCGGATGGCCGCCACCATCACCGGGTCGGCACTGTCGATATTTCCCTCGGCGATGGCCAGAAACTGTGCCGGAGCCACATCGATGAACAGCCCGTCGGCCTCGGCGGTGAGGACGTCTCCGTGGTACATCCCGGCCCACGATCGGATCTTGCGGCCGTCGCGGCCCAAGTAGCGCGCCTCGATCCGTAGTTCGGTGCGGAGTGGGGTCGGCTTCCGGTACCGCACGGTGAGGGTGCCGGTCATGCCGTGATTGCCGGCCACCATGTTGGCGGCTCCGAGCACCTCGTCGAAGGTCTCGGCGATCACTCCTCCGTGGACACAGGTGGGAGGGCCCTCGTAGGCGTAGTCGAAGGTGGCCACCGCCCGTATCTCCCTGGGCCCGCCGTCAGCCCCATCGACTACCCTCACCACCACCGGAGGGGCAATCGGATTGGCCAGGCCCATCACCGGACTGGTCGGAAAGAACTCCTGGGCGGCCGAGGCGATGTCGGGTTGTCCCCTCGGTCGCTTCACCGGGCCGGCGGCGGCCGAAAGTGTGGCATGGAGGCCTTCGACCACTTCGGCCGCTTCGCTGATGGCGGCGTCGTCGAGGTCAGCGGCCACCGTGGCGGTGATCATCTGTCGTAGGGCCTCCGCCAATCGGCGCCGGGGGCTACCGGTTTCGGTGCGGGGGTCCCGGTCGGGATCGAGAAGGCTCATCGACGCTGGAAGTTGGCCGGACGCTTTTCGGCGAACGCCTTCTGTCCCTCTTTGGCATCCTCGGTGGCGAAGATCGGCCAGCCGAACTCAAGCTCCATTTTAAGCGCCTCTTCCTCGGGAATACCTTCGGTGGCCTTGACCGAGGCCTTGATCGCCTCCACGGCCAGCGGCCCGTTGGCCGCGATCACCTCCGCGATCTCCAGCGCGGTGTCGAGTGCTGTCCCATCGGGTACCACCCGGCCGATCAGGCCGACCTCCTTGGCCTCCTGGGCAGAGACCTCCCGGGCGGTGAGCAACAGGTCCATGGCCACCGTGAACGGGATCTGACGCCGCAGGCGCACTGTCGAACCGCCGAGCGGGAACAAGCCCCGACGAGCCTCGAAGACACCGAACTTGGCGCTTTCACCGGCCACCCGGATGTCGGTGGCCTGCAGGATCTCGGTGCCGCCGGCCACGGCCCACCCTTCCACCGCGGCGATGAGCGGCTTCTTCAGCGAGTAGTGCCGAAGCAGGGCCTTCCAGTGAAGATCGGGATCTTCGGTCATCCGGTGCTGGACCGACTCCATGCCGGGACCCGACATCGACTTGAGATCCATCCCCGCACAGAAGGTGCCACCGGCACCGGTGAGAATGGCGCATCGGATGTCGTCATTGGAATCGATCTCGTACCAGGCGTCCACCATGCCCACCAGCATGGGACCCGATAAGGCGTTCTTCGCCTCCGGTCGGTTCATGGTGACGATAGCGGTCGACCCCTGAATCTCGAAGTTCAGATGCTCGGTGCCACTCACTGTGTGTCTCCTGGTGCCGGGTTCAACGATTCAGATGCGTTCGATAATGGTGCCGGTGGCCAGCGCCCCGCCACAGCACATGGTGATGAGGGCCAGGTGACCATCGGTGCGCTCCAGCTCGTGCAACGCGGTGGTGATGAGCCGGGCGCCGGTGGATCCGACCGGGTGACCGAGGGCAATGGCCCCGCCGTTGACGTTCACCTTGTCCCAATCAACTTCGTGGACCTTGCCCCAGGACATGACCACCGAGGCGAACGCCTCGTTGACTTCGAACAGATCGATGTCGGCCATGGTCATCCCGGCCATGCCCAGCACCTTGGTGGTGGCGGCAATGGGACCGTCGAGATGGTAATAGGGGTCGGATCCGATAAGTGTCTGGGCCACGATTCGGGCGCGGGGTCGCAGGCCCGCCGACTTGGCCCGGTCCTCCGACATCCACAACACCGCGGCGGCGCCGTCGGAAATCTGGGAGCTGTTGCCAGCGGTGTGCATGCCGTCCGGGGCCACCGGCTTGAGACCGGCCAGACCCTCGCGGGTGGTCTCCCGAGGGCCCTGATCCTTGGACACCAGTGACTTCTCGCCGGTAGGGCCATCAGCGCCAACCACCGGGGCCTCGAGGGGGACGATCTCCCGGTCGAACCGGCCCTCGGCCACCGCCACCGCTGCCTTGCGCTGCGACTCGAAGCCGAGCCAGTCCACGTCGTCGCGAGTGATGCCGTATTTCTCCGCGATCCGCTCGGCGGCAACGAACTGATCGGGCATGTCCCAGGGGAACTGCTCCGGCCTCGACTTGCCCGGACCGTTGTAGGCGTTGGCTCCCAGGCCCACCCGGCTCATGGCCTCGACACCACAGGCGATCCCGACCTCGACGGCGTCGGCACTGATGAGGTTGGCGATGAAATTGTTGGCCTGTTGGGCCGAGCCACACTGGCAGTCCACGGTGGTTGCCGCCACCTCGTAGGGCAACCCCTGGCTCAACCATGCGGTGCGGGTCACGTTGGACGCCTGCTCGCCGGCCTGGGTCACACACCCGCCGACAATCTGATCGACGTCGCCGGGATCGACTCCGGCCCGCTTTACCAATTCGACCTGGGCATTGCCCAGCAGTTCCGTCGCATGGAACCCAGAAAGCCATCCGTTGCGCTTTCCGATCGGAGTGCGGACCGCTTCGATGATTACCGGCTTGGCCATAACGGATCTCCTTGAGAGAGTTGCGATCAACGACGCCAGGCCCGGCCGTTCGGCCGGAGAGACGCCAGAAATCCCAGTATAGAACTTGTTCTACTGAGCTGGCCCGACCCCTGCGTGTGACGTGCCTCGGGGCATCTCAGACCACCCAGTACCCGAGGTTGAACATGGCCTGGACGAACAGCGCGGCGCCGATCGAGGCGGTCATCAGGATGACAACCGCAACCTGCCATCGGCGGGTCATCAGATACAGCGCCGGGTAGAGGGGGAAGGCCACACTGATCAACCGGGCATCGCCTTCGGTCGACGTGAGGGTGCCGGCAAACCGGATGGAGGTCACCGACACGATCCCCACCACCCCGGCCAGGATCACGATCCAGGGGATGGGAACCCGCACTCCGGCTCGCGGCCCGGTGTCTGCCCTCCGAACCCGCACCGTGATCACCACCAGATAGACGAGGGCGGCAGCGGCCACCACCACCATGGCGTCGTTGACGATCCAGGCCCAGGCGATGTTGGTCCTCACGAATCGGTACCCGGCGGGGACCGGCCCCCGCTCGTCCATCACGTGACGAATGGATCCGATGTTGTGGACAATCCCGGTGAAGGGGAACCGGGTCAACCGGTGCCAGTTCCCTTCCTCGGTGACATAGGCCAGGGGATCACTGAAGCGCACACCCAGAAACACCGTGTATGCCGCCAGTCCCCATATGCTGACCAGCCCGTAACCCACCGTTCGCCACAGTCCCCGGCACCCGATCAGTGCGGCGATGGCGATGGCGATGGCCAGTACCACCCCCTCGGGAGATGTTGCCGAGGCGAAGCCACTTACCAAGGCGGCCGGCCACCAACCGCCCCGTTCGATGAGGGTGACGACGATGAGGATCTCGAGGATGAAGAGGGCCTCGCTGTAGGGGGCGAGCAGAAAGCACGAGGTGGGGAACCAGCAGAACAGCACCACCGAGACAAGGGCGGCCCGACTCCCGAACCGGCGGTCCACCAGCCCGTAGAGCAGGATGGAGACTGCCACCATTGCCGACCACGACACGATGCACCCTGCCTGGTTGTAGGTCAGAGCTCCACCGGTGAGGTCGTGGGCCACCCGCACCACCAGCGGGTAACCCGGAAAGAAGACCCGCAGAGGTGCAGGTGCGTTTGGGTAGCCATGGGCGGCGATCGTCGTGTAGTAGCTGGCATCCCAGCGATCGAATACCCCGAACCACGTTCCACTGCTCAGGGTGCCGAGCCGGCTGTGCTGCATGGCGCCGGGGAACAGCACCACCACCAGATGACCCCCGATCGCCCCGATCGCGATTCGGGACATCGCTACCCATGCTGGCGGCCACCAAGGCGTCGTAGGTCGTCCCGACCCGACCGGCCGGTCCGGCTCCCCCGAAGGGATGACCGATCCGCTCGACGTCGTGTGCACGGCGGTCCCCACAGGGAGCGAACGCTAACAGTATAGATTTGTGGGGTCCCTCCCAGCTGGGAGGGCAGGTCCGCCACCCCTCCGACCTGCACCTATTCCTCCACAAGTCCCAGGGCCGTGAGAAGTTGTCCCGGTTTGCGCAGACCAGAAGGAGTACTCTTGACGGTCGTGAACGAGGGAAGTCGTCAGGTGATCGGCGTACCGTCGCGAGCCGGACTCGGGAGTGGCAAACCCGGCGCGGCACTGAACAACGGAACCGGAATGGTGATCTCCATGGGGTCGGTATGACCATCGCCGGGAAGAAATCGGCACCGGCGGCACCGGGCCGCGACCCGGGGACCGATTTCCGGGTCGGCATCATTCTGGTTGCGTACAACGCGGAACGCACCATCAATTCCGTCTTGGACCGCATTCCCGAGGCATTCTGGAGTCGGTGCGCCGGGGTGTGGCTCAGTGACGATGGATCAGGTGATGCCACCTACAAAATGGCTTGCGACTGGCGTCTGCTCCACCCGAAACTGCCACTCACGCTCGTGTGCCAGCCGGTGAACCTCGGATACGGGGGGAATCAGAAAGCGGGGTACCACTGGGCCATCGACAATGATCTCGACTGCGTGGTGCTGCTGCACGGTGACGGCCAGTATGCACCCGAGCTCATCGAAGAGATCATCGCCCCGATCGAGCGCGGTGAGGCAAAAGCAGTCCTCGGCTCGCGCATGTCGACCAGGGGCGGAGCTCTCCGTGGTGGCATGCCCCTCTATAAATACTGGGGAAACCGCATCCTCACCACGTTTCAGAATTGGGTCACCGGTGTTGAGCTCAGCGAATGGCATTCGGGGTATCGCGCCTACGCGGTCGACATTCTCAAGAGCATCGACTTTGACGGGAACAGTGACGCATTCGACTTTGACACCGAGATACTCCTGCAGGTTCTCTCCGCCGGAGGACACATCGGCGAAGTTCCCATTCCCACCTACTATGGCGACGAAGTCTCCTATGTGAACGGCATGAAGTACGCCAAGGACGTCGTCATCGACTCGCTCGCTTGGCGCTTACAGCAGAAGGGCTTCGGCTCGGGGCACCTGGCCTCCGTCGGGCCCGACTACGCCATGAGGGACGCGGTGACCAGCTCACACCAGGCCATCATTGCCCGCCTTTCGAAAGAGCCGCCGTCCCGTATCCTCGATGTCGGATGTGCGGCGGGGTGGATGGCCGAGGCACTCTCGGCAGATCAACACACGGTGGTAGGTGTCGATCAGTCCACCTACGACGGAGTGGCGGATCGGATGTCGCAGTTCATCCAAACCGACCTCGAAGGGGGGATTCCGAGCCAGGTTGGCGGCGGGTACGACGTGGTGGTGGCGGCCGACATCTTGGAACACCTTGCCGCTCCCGAGCATCTGCTCTCCGAACTGAAGAGCGTCATGAAACCGGACGGGTTCATGCTGGTGAGTGTGCCGAACGTCGGGCACTGGTATCCGAGACTCCGGGCAGTCATCGGCACCTTCGACTACGACCAGCGGGGCATACTCGACAGGACTCACCTCCGGTTCTTCAACCGGCGCAGTTTCCGGCGCCTCCTTCGGATCGGCGGATATCACCTCGCTTTGGAGACTCCCCTCGGATTTCCGGCCGAAGCCCTGGGGCCCGGGATGAACGATCACCCCCCTTTGGTGGTGCGCCTCTTCCAGATGTTCGAGAAGCTCGGTCTGAAGGTGTTCCCTACCCTCTTTGCCTACCAGTTTCTCTGTGAGCTGGTACCGCCGGTGAGTTCCGAGGTGGTCACCGTGGTCGACGGGCCCGAACCCGGACTCGCGGGAGGCACTCAGCTCAATCCGGACTCATTCTCCACCCGCGGAAACGGTGGGGACGCGGGGAGCGGCGCAAAGGGAGCGGCGCCGGGTGTAGCCCTTGATGGCAACAAAGCCGATGGCCAACAGCGAGACAACGGTGATGGTGGCCCCGGAATCGAAGCTGGGCGGCCGAAAGCGAAGGACAACGTCTGACGTACCGGTGGGTACCGGCACCACTTGCTGAACATAGTTTCCCTGCAGCAGGGGAACGGCATGACCATTGACCTCTGCTGACCATCCCTGGTTCCAATTCTCCGGAACGACCAATAGCCCGGGCCGGGTGCTGTGCACAGTCATGCTGAGCGAGTTGATCCCAGGCTTGATCGAAGACGTGGTGGCGGTCACGGGCTGGCCCGACGCTATTGCTTCGATCGCTGCCTTCGTTGCGGCCGAGAGTGAGTTCAGTTGACTGCTCTCGAGGACCACCTGTTGCTGCCACGGGAAGCTGGGGGCAACGAACTTCTGGAACGCCGATGAGGCACTGTCGGCCAACGCCACCTGGGTGACGACCCGGGGGCCGACCGAGGTTCCATCGAGGCCGATGAGGTTCCCGTCACCGCCGGCGTAGAGCGAGGACTGGGGAAGGTTCTCTCGGGCGGCTCCACCCCAGTCGGCCTGCACGGTGAATTTGGGCAGCGTGGCCATGGCCGAGATGCCAAACCGTGCCAGTTCCCCATAGCGGATGCTCGAGTCGTTTGGCAGAATCCAGAACGCTTGCGACTGATCCGAGGTCAGTGATTGGAGCGGCTGACCTTCGATGAACTTGGCGACCACCACTGTCCTCGCGGGGATCACACTGTCATAGCCAGAGACCAGGTCGAGGTTGTACAACAGGTCGTAATTTCCTGGGTTGAGGAGTAGTCCGGATTCAAGCTGGGCGGACGTGGACGACACCGGAACAACCCGAGCCGGCCAGGTGGATTGCTTCTGATAGGCATCGATGGCGGTGATCAGCCCGGTGGTCGGAAAATTGGTCGCGGAGTTGATGGTGGCGAACGGCGGGTTGAGGCTGCGACCGATGGGGATCAGCTGGGCTGCGGTCAGCCCGGCCAAGCCGAGACCGATGACTGTCGCCTTCCGGTAGTCGATCTTCCCATGACGGCGGGCCAGCGCCTTGATCGATTCATCGAGCCCGATACCGGCCAGAATGGCCAGTCCGAACGTCGACCATTGGAACAGTCGGCCATATGGCCAGAAGACCCGAAAAATAGGTATGAAGTGATACGCCAGCCAGGTCCACGAACTACCCACGGCGACAATGGCAAACACGAAGAGCATCCACTTGCCCAACCCCGACCCGGGCCGTCGAGTGAAAATACCCACGATGGCGAATATCGCCGTCAGGGTTCCGGCGAAGATCATGCTGGTGTTGATGTTGGCAACAGACAGAGGGTCCGCTATCGGATAGAAGATGTGCGCCAGCGTGGACGGCGTCGAAAGGGCATTTGCCCCCTCACCAGGTATGAACTTGGAGAGATCGGCAAAGGAGAACGAGTGACGCTGCGAATTGCCAAGATTGGCTATCAACGGCAGCAATTCCACTGCGGCCACGCCGACTGCGCTGACCATGATGACAGCGGGAATCGCCACCGCACGGCGGAACATGTCTCGGTCGTTGGAGTGCCACGCTGCCCACGCCGGTGGCACAGCCAATGCAACCGAGTAGGCACCGGCGACCACGCAGGTGATCGCCATCCACAGCACATGACCTGAAAGCATGGTGGCTCCCAGGCAAAGGCCGGCCATCAGGGCGGCTGTCCAGGTCGATTTTCGCCATGCCCGGTGAACGAGGAGAAGCCCGAGCGGAAGGAGGAATTGGACCGGCGTGACGACCTCGAAATCGAGCCACGCCATGTTGAAGGTGCAGAACATCCAAGCGACACCGGCCAGCATGGCGCCCGCCATACCGATCTTGAGTTCTCGCAGCAGCAGATAGGTGAAGAAGCCGGCCAGCAGTACCTCGATGAAACAGAGCGCATCGTGGGCCTGGGTGGGTGAGAGAAGAAGGGCTGGGATCAGGTGGAGCGGGAAGAGTTGAGCACTGGAGCCATTCGCATAGAGGGGGTAGCCCCCGATGAAGGCGTTGGGGTTCCAGAACGGGATGGTTCCCTGATGGACAGCCTGGGTAAGGTCGGCCTGCCACGGATAGCTGAGGTCTGCCTGGTCACTCTGGACCGGACCCGGGCCGAGAGTCGGGAGCAACGGGGTCCACGGATGCACGATCGTCTCGTCGTTTCGGACGGCGGTGAAGCTCTGGCCTTGGAAGAGAACGGGGAAGAAAAACGCACCGGTGGCTATCAGCAGTAACGCAAAGGCGACGAGATGCTGTCGACCCGATCCGTTGCTGGTGATCGCATCCCTACCGACCATTGAGCCGTGAGGTGCGGTCACGCTTCCGGAGGCGGCTGTAGGCCGATGTCGCGGCGCGGAATCCGTCATAGCCGGCCGCCAGAATCAGCGGAGGGAAGGCCACCAAAGCCCGTTCCTTCCATGAGGTGGCACCGGACTTGAGCCACCCATCGGCGGCGGTGACCGCCCGGGTCCATCTCTCCGCGTCGAACGGCTCCTTGGCCCCGATCCCCATCACCGTATGAGGAAAGTCGGCCAGTCCGGCCATGCCACTGTGGACAAGGTCGAACTCTTGCAACAGGACGTCCATGGCCGAAGCCGTGAAACGCCAGTAATCGTCCGGAAATGCGTGGATGGGAAAGAAGAACACCGAGGTCATCAGCACCAGCCCGCCGGGCTTGAGGCAGCGGTGGATCTCTCGCATCGCCGCCCAGGGCTCGCGGACATGCTCGATGGTGTCCAACATCAGGGCGGTGCCAACCGATTCATCGGCCAAACCGAGAGAGTGGAGATCCTGAACCTGGTCAACACCCAACCCAGGGCGAAAATCGGTACCTATGTAGCTCTTTCCCGAGAACCGGTTGCTCAGGAGGGGGAGATGGGATTGCTCGGGTACCCGCATCGAGCCGAACTCCACGATGGGTTGAGGAAGATCGAGTGCCGTCTCCAGACTGTCCACGAGCGGGAAGAGGGTAGTTCTCACGATCGGCTCTCCCTGAGTGAGTATCCGCGCCGCACCGAGCTACACCTTGGCAAAAATTCAAGGAATACGCAGAAATTGCTCATGGCGTCGATCTGGTTACACTTTCTCTGCCGATGGATAGCTCGAGGAAAGTAAAGCACAGAGCCCCGTTATTCGAGGCATGGGTCATCGGTAGCGCGAGAGGCTTCGTCGATCAGGTCGGTCCGACAGTGGTGGTCGCTGCCCGGTCCCTGCTCGAGAAGGTGGTGGGTTGCACCACCACCGCGCCGTGACAGCTGGACAACCGGCGCATCCCCGGGCCGTCGCCACCCGGATTGGCGCCTGTGCACTAGGGGCCGGAGCCCTCCTGGCCGGGTTGCAGATGTGGATCATCCCGGCATCAACAGCCGGTGCTGTCACCCCGATCGGCATCTACGCCCAGTCATACGCCCAGCCATCGTATTACGGACCGGGCCGAGTTCCCGTCTCGGCTGCGAGTCCGTCGGCATCGCAGTATCAACTACAGCGAATCGGGATGAGCACCCGGGGCACTGCCGATGTCTTTTCGCTGACGATCATCGGGGCGGCCAACGTCCCCGGGCTGTCCATCTTTCAGCCCTACGGCACCAGCTTTGCGCCAGCACTCGAGCTGGTCAAGAACCCGGATCCGGCACGGGTATCGGCAGCCGACACCTGCACTGCCAATTGCACCTTCAATTTGAGTCAGGTTCCATCCGGTTGGGAGCTCGACGAGTTCGCAAATGGTGGGCTGGTGACGGCGGCCGGTCCGGCCACGGTCGCCATCCACGGCGATCTGGTAACTGTCACAGTTGACACCTCGGCCCTCACCCCGGAGGGGCAACGGGTCATGGCCGACCCGACCACCGACGTGCAGGCCGGCTTCATCACCCGTGCCGCGGATGGCAGCGGTGAGGAAGACATCTCAAATCCTTATGCCATCGGTTCATTGACCGGTCTGGGAAGCGGCCAGCAGGTCATCGGGCCGTGGCAGGGCCGCCTCCTGGGGTCCCAGGGCCTGTCTGCCAGTCCATGCTCCGGGAGCGTTCCCCTCTGGTTCACTTACAACCCGACATCGCACCAGGAGAACGTCGTGTTCTCCCAGTCGGTGGGGTCCGGAGTGACGGTGGAGGGTGGCGGGCCCGACTCCAGTGCCGAGCTCGCCAACTTCAACACAGTGGTAATCCAGACGTCGCCCACCCCACGAGGCGGCACCAGTGTGTCTTCGATCGGGGTCGAGACCAATAATCAGCCTCTGGTGCCACTACCGGTCATACCGGAGAACGCCACGGTGACCGATAATTTAGTCTCCATCACCTTGGCCGATGCCACCGGTCAGCCACTCGTTCAACCCGGTGGTTTTGTCACCACCGCCGTCTCGATTCACCAGGCCGCGGGTACCTGCGTCTACCACTTCCCCATTGTGCCGCTCTCCTTGTTCCCGATTCCAAAGACACCGCCGGTCCCCACCGTAGTGTCATCATCCTTCTGGCTGGGCGGATCCGCTGGTATCGGAATAGGTGCGGCCCTTCTGGGAGTGGCAGCGTTGATCGGGGTCACGATCTCTCGATCCCACGCCCACGGCGCGGTCCGAAAGGACACCACTTCGTCAGATTCTTGATCGTCTCGGCGATCATCACCCGCCGAATCTGGTTGGCACCCTCGTACGGTTGATCTGGCCTGGCCGTCCAGGGACGTCCCTTTCAGGGAGCTGAACCGGGTGCATTCAGTTGCTGGTGACGGCCCGCCCACGCCGTTCCGCCCGTTGGAGGGATGGAGGAGATGGTTCAAGGTCCGTTCAGTGGCGTGACCGGTTGAAATCGCCGTCCCATCACTGAAGAAGTAGGGATTGAAGACCAAAATCCACAGCCTTCGCCGGCCAACCCACAGACCAGTAACCCCTAGCCCAACAGCTTCTTTGCGATCACGACCCGCTGCACCTGGTTGGTGCCCTCGTAGATCTGGGTGATCTTGGCGTCGCGCATGAAGCGCTCCACCGGAAAGTCCTTGGTGAATCCGTAGCCGCCCAGAAGCTGCACCGCATCGGTGGTCACCGACATGGCGGTATCCGAGGCGAAGCACTTGGCCATCGCCCCTATCTTGGTCAGTTCGCCCTCCGGATCGCCACTGTCGACCAATGAGCACGCCCGGTAGACCAGCGTCCGGGCCGCCTCGGTGCGCATGGCCATGTCGGCCAACATGAAGCGCAGACCCTGCAGATCGGCAATGGGTTTGCCGAATGCCTTGCGCTCTTTCATGTACCCGGCGGCATAGTCGATGGCACCCTGAGCGATACCTACCGCCTGGGCACCGATGGTGGGCCGGCTGCGATCGAGGGTATGCATGGCGATGGTGAAGCCTTTCCCTTCCTCGCCCACGAGATTGGCCGACGGTACCCGCACCTCGTCGAACACCACCTCGCCGGTGGGGCTGCCGCGCACGCCGAGCTTGTCCTCCAGCTTGGCCACCTTCACCCCCCAATCGGCCTCGACCACGAAGCAGCTGATCCCACGCTGACCGGCTTCGGGATCGGTGACGGCGAACACGGTGTAGACGTCGGACACACCAGCATTGGTGATCCAATACTTTGTTCCGGTGATGACGAAGTCGTCACCGTCTCGCACCGCCCGGGTGCGCATGGAGGCCACGTCGCTGCCGGCGTCGGCTTCCGACAGGCAGTAACTGGCCTGGGACTCACCTGAAGCCACTCGAGGAAGATATTTACGCTTCAGATCCTCTGATGCCCAGTTCATGACCGGCAGCATCCCCAATTTTGAGATCAACATCGTCAATGAGGTGGAGGCACACACTCGAGCCAGCTCTTCGGCCATGATCGCCTGAGTGACCAAGTCGGCACCGGCCCCTCCGTACTCGGTGGGGATGCCCAACGATGGCAGCTCGAGTTCCACACAGGCGTCGAACGAGGCTCGCGGATAGGCCGAATCACGATCGACGGCGGCGGCATGCGGGGCGATCCGGGCCTCGGAGAACTGACGCAAGGTGTCCCGGAACTGCCGATGGGTGTCGGACAGGGCAAAGAGCGGAGAAGTCACCCATGCACGTTACTCACTGCCGGCAAGCGACCAACAACCGGAGGGCGGTTGCCCCGCTTTCGGTCATCTCCCACGCGGACACCGCCGGAGTGGCACCCGGTCCGGAAGAGGCTTGGGAGAGGCTTGGGAGAGGCTTGGGAGAGTTCGACCACTCAGGGAATGGAAGGACCAGCGGCAACTGGGATGACCAACAAGTCACGCCACTGGCCCAGGCGGGCGGCCACAGCTTCCGGGCTCATCCGGAGCGTATCTGCGACTACCGCGTCGGCAATGGCCCGCCGGGCGCTGTAGTGGTGGGCCGCCGAGCGGAAGAGCGGAGCCCGTTCGACCACCAGATCGTCAGGCGCACCACCAAGGAAACCCCACAAGGTGAAGGCGAACTCGAGATCGTGGATGAGAGGCGCTCGCCCAAATCGGGCGGCCCGGCGCATGGCCACCGCGGTGCAGCCGGAAATGACATCCTCCACAGGCTCTCCCGGCGACACCTCCAACCGATCCTCGAATCGCCGCGCCAGCTTGAGGGCAAAACCCTGATCAGGCCCAGGGGTGCCGAACGACGGACCCGCCGGAGCGGCTGTCCCCCGCAATTCGGAAGGCCGCGACTGGGTCCATATTCCGGGTACGCGTAAGCGGTACGTCGAACGGACCTGGTCGGCCTCGACGATGGGTACGAAACTGGGTTGGGTCATTGCTGTGAACTTCCGATCCTTCTCAGGCTGATCCTACGACGCCGGAGCCGGGTCGCCCTATTCCTTGACGGCGGCCGTGGCTCGCAGCAGACCGTAGACGATGGAGTCGGAGAGGGCCTGCCAGGATGCCTCGATGATGTCCTCGGAGACCCCGATGGTGGTCCATGTCCTGTCGCCGTCGGTCGAATCGATGAGTACCCGGGTCACCGACCCGGTGCCCTTGGATGAATTGAGCACACGTACCCGGTAGTCAACCAGGTGGATGTCCGCCAACGCGGGGTAGCGAGATCCGATCGCGCCGCGCAGCGCAGCGTCGAGGGCGTTCACCGGTCCATTGCCCTCGGCACTGGCCACGATGCGCTCATCTTCCACGAACACTTTGACAGTGGCTTCCGTCGATCGAACCAGCGTGTGGTCGGCGATGACCCGGTACGACTCGAGGTCAAAGAACCTCTGTTCCCATCCAGTCGAATTGCGGAGCAGCAACTCGAGCGAAGCATCCGCCACCTCGAAGTGATAGCCCTCGTGTTCGAGTCGCTTCAGCGAGTCGAGGACGGACCCCATTGCATCTGAATCGAGCTCGAGACCCAGTTCCGCCGCCTTGAAGGCCAAGGTGGAACGGCCGGCCAATTCCGAGACCACGAAGCGGGTGCCATTGCCCACCAGCTCGGGCGAGATGTGCTCGTAGGCATCGGAACGCCGGGCGATGGCCGAGGTGTGGAGCCCCGCCTTGTGGGCAAAGACCGATGCGCCCACAAACGGCTGTTGTGGGTTCGGCGCGATGTTCACCAGTTCGGCGATGTGATGGGCCACCGGCGTGAGTCGCTCGAGGCGGTCCTCCGGAATGGTCTTCACCCGCAGTTTCAGCGACAAGTTCGGGATGGTGGCCGACAGATCGGTATTGCCGGCACGCTCCCCGTATCCATTGACACAGCCTTGGACGTGGGTGGCACCCACACCGACGGCGGCCAATGAGTTGGCCACTGCACATCCGCTGTCGTTATGGAAATGGACACCGAGTTGGGTGTCGAATCCACTGAACACGGTGGCCACGATGCGTTCCACTTCATGAGGCAACGTGCCCCCGTTGGTGTCACACAAGACGAGAGTCTCGGCACCCGCCTCTTCGGCGGCGCGAAGGATCCGCATGGTGAACTCGGGATTGGCCTTGTAGCCGTCGAAGAAGTGCTCGGCGTCGAGGAAGACCCGAAGGTCGTTGGACCGGAGGAACTCCACCGAATCTGCCACCATGGCCACTGCTTCATCGAGTGAGGTCCGCAGAGCATCGACCACATGCATCTCGGATGACTTGGCCACGATGCAGACCGCCGGAGTCTGGGCCTTCACAAGGTGCCTCAGGTTGTCATCATCCTCGGCCTTCACCCCGGCGCGACGGGTCGATCCGAAGGCAACCAAGGTGGCGGTGGAGAGCGCGAGTTCCGACGGGGCCCGGGCGAAGAACTCCTCGTCTTTCGGATTGGCACCCGGCCATCCGCCCTCGATGAAGGTCACACCCAGGTGGTCGAGTTGCTCCGCCACCCGTAGCTTGTCATCGACGGTGAGAGAAAGGCCCTCCTGCTGGGAGCCGTCTCGCAGGGTGGTATCGAATACGTCGACGGCACTGGGCATCACCGGGAGGTCGAACAGGTGACCGGCTCCCTCCGTCGGCGAGTCGAGGTGGTCTTCTACGGTTGGCTGCTTTCTTTTGGCCGACTGCCCCTTTTCGTGGGCGTGTGCCTGTTGACCCGCCGTCCGTGGGTGTGAGTGAGCATGGCCGTGACCATGGTTATGACCGCGGTTGTGACCGGGTCCGTCGTTCAGGGTGGGACCATCACTCGACATAGTCCAACCAGTCCTTGTAGCGGTCGATTTCGCCCCGCACCGTGGCAAAGTACGTCTGTTGCAACTGCTTGGTGATGGGACCCGGCTTGCCGGTACCCACTTCGCGATCGTCCACCGACCGGATCGGCACAACTTCAGCTGCGGTTCCCGTGAGGAACGCTTCGTCAGCGGCATAGAGGTCGGTCCGGATCATCTGTTCGTAGACAACCTCATAGCCAAGATCGCGCGCGATTGTCTCCACCGACCGCTGGGTGATGCCGGCCAACGCCCCTGAATCTGAGGTGGGTGGCGTGACCAATTGGCCATTGCGGACAATGAAGATGTTCTCTCCTGTGCACTCGCTGACGTTTCCGTCGGGAGAGAGAAGAATGGCCTCGTCGTAACCGCCACGGAGCGCCTCCACCTTGGCCAGCGAGGAGTTCACGTACATACCTGTCCCCTTGGCGGCGGTCGGCACTGCGTTCGGGTCATGACGACGCCACGAGCTGATTTTCGTCGAGACCCCGTTGGCCACTCCTTCGTCGCCAAGGTAGGTACCCCATGGCCAGGCGGCGATGGACACGTTGACCGGGCACGGGATGGGGTTCAACCCCATTTCGCCGTACCCGAGGTACACCAGTGGCCGAATGTAGCAACCATCATCGAGACCGTTCACCCGGACCAGCGCAGTGGTGGCGTCGACTAACTCATCGACGGTGTAGGGAATGTCGATCATGAAGACCTTGGCCGAGGTGAAGAGTCGCTTGATGTGGTCCCGGAGCCGGAAGACGGCAACGCCGTTCGGCGTCGGATAGGCCCGGATGCCCTCGAAGACGCCAGAGCCGTAGTGCATGGTGTGGGTGAGCACATGGACCGTGGCATCGGCCCAGTCCACGAGGTCTCCGTCCATCCAGATCTTGTCAGTGGGGGTGATAGGCACGGCTTACAGCCTTTCTGCGATGGCGTCGCCGATGGCGGCGGTCGAGAGTTGAGGGTCGGGGGTTGAAGCAATGAACTCCTGCACCGCCTTGGTTACCCGTTCGGCGGCAGCCACCTCCCCCAGATGGTCAAGCATAAGCGCAGCCGATCGGATAGCGGCAGCCGGGTTGGCCTTGCCGGTGCCGGCGATGTCGTGAGCGGCTCCGTGAACGGGTTCGAACAACGACGGTCCGGTGCGAGCGGGATTCAGGTTTGCCGATGCGGCATATCCGATACCACCGGCGATAGCGCCAGCCAGGTCAGTGATGATGTCTCCGAAGAGATTGTCGGTGACGATCACGTCGTAGCGCCCGGGGTTCTCCACCAGATAGATGCAGGTGGCGTCGACGTGGTTGTAATCGCGGGAAACGTCGGGGTAGTCGGAGGCCACCTCGTTCACCGTCCGGTTCCACAGATCCCCGGCAAACGTAAGCACGTTCGTCTTGTGCACGAGGGTCAGGCGATGCCGAGGTCGCTTGGCCGCCAACTCGAATGCGAATCGGGCGCATCTCTCGACACCGTGCCGGGTATTGACCGAACCCTGGGTGGCCACTTCGAAGGGTGTTCCTTTGCGCAGAAACCCACCCTCCCCGGCATAGGTCCCTTCGGTGTTCTCCCGGATGACCACAAAGTCGCAGTCGGGTGCGAGTGCATTCGGGACACCGGTGAACGGCCGCAGGTTGATGTAGAGATCGAGATCGAATCGGAGACGGAGAAGCAGACCGCGCTCAAGGGTACCGGGGGGAACATCGGTGGAACCCACCGGGGGGCCAACGGCGCCAAGGAGGATGGCATCTTGCCCGCGCAACTCCTCGAGAACGCTGTCAGGAAGCACCTCTCCGGTGCGGAGGTATCGATCGGCACCGAGGTCGTACTCGGTGATGGTCAGTGACAACCCGGCCGCTTCGACCACCTTGAGCGCTTCCGCCACCACCTCGGGACCGATTCCATCGCCCCCGATAAGGCCAACCTTGTACGTAGTCACGCTTCTATCCAATCCTTCTCTGTTGCCTGTCCCCAGACATTGTCTGCCCGTTGATGAATATGAAATTGAAAAACCGCCCACCAAGTGGACGGCCAAGAGCCACACACCGGATCGGTGAGTGGCTAGTCGAAAATAATTACGTGTTGGCGAGACGCCATACGGCTCAACATCAGGGGTCCAGTGTCCCTCGGCCGGAGCTATACAGTCAATCCAGCGCCTCCGGACGCCTGGTGGGGCCATCCCAACGGATGGCTCCCTCCCGAAGACAGCGTGACACCGGACCGCGGCACTCCACCACCGTCGATGGGGCGCCATCACACACGCCTCCGTCCAACACCGCCGACAGACGGTCGTCACCGGTGAACGCCACGATGACGTCCTCCGCGGAGGTAGCCGGAGGTTCCGCATGTCGGTTGGCGCTGGTAACCGCCAGAGGCCCAATGGCCGTACAGAGAGCCTGGACGACCGGATGGTCGGGCCACCGCAGTCCCACCGTCCAACTCGCCGCCAACTCGCCGCCCAGGTCGGCACGAAACCGGCCCCTGCGGGGCACCACCAGAGTCAGCGGGCCCGGCCAGTACTGATCGGCGAATCCTTGCGCCGCCCCCTCGAGGGTGCCCGCCACCATCTCGACCTGGCCCCATCCGGTCACCAATACCGGAAGGGCCACGTCGCCGGGCCGCTTCTTCAGCGCGAAGACCCGGTCAACGGCACCGGGCTGCGATGGGTCGACGGCCAGCCCGTACACGGTGTCGGTGGGAATCGCGACCACCATGCCGGCCGCCAGGAGGTCAGCTGCCTTTCCAACGTCAACCGGGTCACTGGCGTGCAACTGAGCAATCACCGTCAGCGCCTCGCCACCAGCATCCGGAGCCGACCGGCCAGATCGCGCTCCGTGGTGACCTGGGCAAAACCGGCTCGTCGGGCGGCATCAATGGCGGCGTAGGCCTGCCGAGGCGCTATCTCCACCACCAACACACCTCTCGAATGGAGCCACCCGGGCGCATTGGCCACGATCGTCTCGATGTCGGCCATCCCACTCACGCCTCCGGCCCCAAACGGAGCCACCAGCGCCCCCCGCGGCTCCCAGTCCCGAACCCCGGGTTCGAGTTCGGCGTATTCGGACTCGGACACATACGGCGGGTTGGAGACGATCAGATCGACCCGACCCCTCAGTTCGGGAGGAAGGGCATCGAACCACGACCCCTGGCCAAATCGCACGCGGATGCCCCCGTCCTCGCCACCCTTGGAGGTGCTTGCCAGATTCAGGCGCGCCACCTCCAGCGCCTCGTCGGAGACATCGGTAGCCCACACTTCGATCTTCGGGAACCGGAGGCACGCTTCGGTAGCCATCGCCAACGCAATGGCTCCTGACCCGGTGCCGAGATCCACGCAGACCGGAGACACCACCGACGGTTCATTCCCACCACGCTGTGCTCCATCGGACATGGCCCCGCCGTGCATCCGGTGCAGTTCGGCCAACGCCACACCGACCACCTGCTCGGTTTCAGGCCGGGGAATCAGAACACGGGGATCAACCCTCAGCTCCAATGAGCGGAATGGCCAACTGCCCAGTACGTACTGCAGTGGCTCGCCGGATGCCCGCCGGGTGACCAGCCCCTCCACCTGTCGGGTTCGCTCGTCAGGTGTCATCGGGGCGGCGTCTTCTGCCTCGACGTGCTCGACGTGCTCGATGTGCTCGACGTGCTCGACAATCCACTGGGCCTCTCGTTCCGAGCCCAGCCGATCAGCTGTCGACGCCAGCAACCGACGGCGCTGGTTTCCCCAAACCGTCGCCCTTGCGCCACCGGGGGTCTCGACCACCGTCATCTCAGCCTTCGGCCAGTTGACGGGCACGCTTGTCCGCCATCAGCGCGTCAGTCAGGTCGTCGAGGTCCCCCATCAGGATGCGATCGAGCTTGTGCAAGGTGAGCCGGATACGATGATCGGTGACCCGGTTCTCTTTGTAGTTGTAGGTCCGGATCTTCTCCGATCGGCCGCCTCCGCCCACCTGGCTCCGGCGCACCGCTGACAACTCGGCGGCCTGACGATCCTGTTCCGCCTTGAGCAGACGGGACCGCAACACGATCATGGCCTTGGCCCGGTTCTGGATCTGACTCTTCTCGTCTTGCATGGCCACCACGATGCCGGTGGGAAGGTGGGTGATACGAACCGCAGAGTCAGTGGTGTTGACGGACTGCCCACCCGGTCCGGTGGACCGGTACACATCGATTTTAAGGTCGCTCTGGTCGATGGCCACGTCCACCTCTTTGGCTTCCGGCAGCACCGCCACCGCCGCGGCGGAAGTGTGGATCCTTCCCTGTGACTCGGTCACCGGCACCCGTTGCACCCGGTGCGGTCCACCCTCGTGCTCGAGGCGTTGCCAGGCACCTTCCCCCTTCACCAGAAAGGTGACATCGTTCAATCCCTCGCGCTCGGAGAAGCTGGACGAGAGAACTTCGGTCTTCCATCCCTTGGCCGCGGCATACCGGGTGTACATGTCGTACAGGTCCTTGGCGAAGAGATTCGCCTCTTCCCCACCCTCGGTGCCGCGAATCTCCATAATCACGTTCCGGTCGGCGTTGGGGTCCTTTGGCAAGAGTTGCAGCCGAAGTTCTTCTTCGTGATGGCTGAGGTCGGATTCCGCCCGCTCCACCTCGTCCCGGGCCAGCTCTCGTTCTTCGCCGACGGAGTCGGAGACCATTTCCCTGGCCGCCTCGAGATCAGATTCCGCCTGTTGGAGTCGTCGCCAGGTGCCGACCACCTCTTCGAGCTCTTTGTGACGGCGGGATACGTCCCGCAGACGCCGGGGATCGGCCGACACGTTCGGATCGTTCAACTCGGCAACGACCGCCTCGTACTCACGTTCGAGTTCGTTCAGACGGTCGCTCAGCACGGCCCAAGGGTAGTGGCCACCGGTGCCGGTGCCGCCCACATCGTCGTCGATGGTAAAGCTGGATCGAAAAGCCGACCGGTCACATGCCCGACGGGCGCCCCCGTCCGATCAGGATGCCGACGGTGCCGACGGCTTCTTCCGCGAGCCTGACTTGGCGTAGCGACGCTGAAAGCGCTCCACCCGGCCACCCGAGTCGACCAGCTTCTGCTTGCCGGTAAAGAACGGGTGGCACTCGTTGCACAGCTCGAGGTGGATATCGTCCTTGGTCGACCGCGTCTTGAAGGTATTGCCGCATGAGCAGCGCACGGTGGCTTCGATGTAGTTGGGGTGGATGTCGGTCTTCATTGGGTTCTCCCGTGGTGGTGGCGCTCCGGAGTCGGCCCGCACCCGATTCGCGGCGTGCCGATCATATCGGAATGGGGCAACGGTTCGATCAAGACGGAGTGGCTGGACCCTTGGCGATCTCGGCCAGAAACTCGTCGTTGCTCTTGGTGGTGCGGATCTTGTCCAACAGGAGCTCCAGGCCGGCGGCGGCGCTGCCGTCGTTGGCCAGGGCGTTGAGCACCCGGCGGAGCTTCCAGACCTGCTGAAGCTGGGACTTGTCGAAGAGCAGCTCTTCGTGGCGGGTGGAGCTGGCATTGACGTCGATCGCCGGGTAGATCCGCCGCTCGGCCAGTCGCCGGTCGAGCCGGAGCTCCATGTTGCCGGTGCCCTTGAATTCCTCGAAAATGACCTCGTCCATTTTGGAGCCGGTCTCCACCAAGGCGGTGGCCAAGATGGTGAGAGACCCGCCCTCTTCGATGTTGCGGGCCGCCCCGAAGAACTTCTTGGGTGGGTACAGGGCACCCGAGTCGACGCCACCGGACATGATCCGGCCGGTCGCGGGCTGGGCCAGGTTGTAGGCCCGGGCCAATCGGGTGATGCCGTCGAGAATGATCACGACGTCCCTGCCCACTTCCACCAGCCGCTTCGCCCTCTCGATGGCCAGTTCAGCCACCGCGGTGTGCTCGTCGGACGGACGATCGAAGGTGGAGGCAACCACTTCGCCCTTGACCGAACGACGCATGTCGGTGACCTCTTCGGGGCGCTCGTCCACCAGAAGGACCATGAGGTGCACGTCGGGGTTGTTGGCTTCGATGGATTGGGCGATGTGCTTCATCACCGTCGTCTTGCCGGCCTTCGGAGGCGAGACGATCAGTCCCCGCTGACCCTTGCCGATTGGCGAAAGCAGATCGACGATCCGCGTCGTCATGTTCTCCTTATCGCCCGGCGCCTCGAGGTTGAGACGCTCATCAGGGAAGAGGGGGGTCAGGTCCTCAAACCGGGTGCGGTTGCGGGCCTCTTCAGGATCGAGCCCGGAGACCATGTCGATACGCAACAGCGCAGGGAACTTCTCGGTGTTTCCGGCCGGGCGGCACGCACCCTCGAGATAGTCGCCTTTGCGAAGGGCAAAACGCCGCGCCTGGCTGATGGATACATACACGTCCTTGACGGAAGGGAGGTACCCGTCGCACCGGAGGAATCCGTAGCCCTCGTCGCGGAGGTCGAGCAGGCCGCGCACCGGGATGAGCTCGCCCTGGTATGGCTGCTCTTGATTGCCACCTGCCCCTTGGAGGTCGCGCTCGCCGCCCTCACCTGGACGGTCGCGGCCACGACGGCGGCGATTGTTACGCCGATTGCCGGCGTCGTCGTTGCTCCCGCCTTGGCGGTTGTCCTGGTTAGCCTGACGGTTGCCCTGGTTGCCCTGGTTAGCCTGACGGTTGCCCTGGTTGCCCTGGCGATTGCCCTGCCCGCCCTGGTTGCCCTGGCGATTGCCCTGCCCGCCCTGGTTCGCCTGACGGTTGCCTTGTCCACCCTGGCCACCGGAAGCGTTCTGATTATTCTGACCACTCTGGTTCTGGCGGTTTTGGCGGCCTTCATCTGTGGACCTGGCTGTCGATCCGTCATCTCCGGCCGCCACCGAGACCTCGCCCGACGGTTGACCGGACTCGCCGTCGTTAGCCACATCGACCTCCGCCGATTTAGCGTCATCGTCCGGGCCGAAGGAGAGAGTGGCTGCCGGGCGTCGCCCTGCGCCTCGTCTGGTCGGTGATCCTGTTGCACCTTCATCCCCCGCCGGGTCAGACCTGTCCGAGGTCGATCGGTCGGACGAGCCATTCGTCGACCCGTTGGTCGACCGGCCCGAAGAACTGCCGTCTCCATTGGTGGCTCCGGCACTTGGTGTGACGGCGGCACCCACCGTGACGCCGGTGGCCTTCAGGATGCCGTCGATCATGTCTGCTTTTTTGGTCCGGGTGGTGGTCTTTACAGACAGCGCCTGCGCGATGGCATGAAGCTCATCGCGTTCTTTGCCTTCCAACACCGAGCGCTCGAGCTGCTGTTCCACAGTCATCGGCCTCCTCGTTTCGAATGTCCTCGTAGGGAAGATGGATCAAAGCCATCTTCCAGGGAATCAGGGGCGGGGAGTTGAGTACGCCGGGCGACACGCCCATCTACAACCCCCACCTACGCCGTATGCGGTCTGGTCACACCCAGAGATGCGATTCAGGAGATCCCGCCCAGGTACCCGAACGGGTACATCTGGAAGCGAAGGTGAACATAGCTTACCTGCCCAAACGCCGAACAGCAACAACCCCCAAGTGGCAGCCTCTACAACGAGAGCTCAGCAAGCACGGCGCCCAGGTCAGCGTCGATCACAGTGGGCACAGAGATCTGACTGATCGCGATGTCGGGATCCTTCAGGCCGTGGCCGGTCAACACGCACACCACCGTGCCACCGGCACCTACGCCGTCGGGGAGTCCCGTCTTGATCAGACCGGCCACTGATGCCGCGGACGCCGGTTCGCAAAAGACCGACTCTTCGGTGGCCAGGAACCGGTACGCGTCGAGAATCTCTTCGTCGGTCACCGCGGCAATGCCGCCGCCGGATTCGCTCGCCGCCGATGTCGCCCCGTACCAGCTGGCGGGGTTGCCGATCCGAATGGCCGTCGCCACCGTCTCGGGGAACTCGATCGGGTGCCCTTCGACGATCGGCGCAGCGCCTGTCGCCTGAAACCCCAACATCCTCGGTAACCGGGTAGATCGCCCGGCTTCTCTGAACTCGAGATAGCCCTTCCAGTACGCGGTGATGTTCCCGGCGTTCCCCACTGGGATGCAGTGGACATCGGGAGCATCCCCGAGCTCGTCCACGATTTCGAAGGCCCCCGATTTCTGTCCTTCGATCCGGTACGGGTTGACAGAGTTGACCACCGTCACCGGGGCCCGCTCTCCGAGCTCACGGACGATGGCCAACGACTGGTCGAAATTGCCGCGGACCTGCAACACCCGAGCGCCATGAATGAGCGCCTGAGCCAATTTCCCCAAGGCAATGTGCCCTTCAGGGATGAGCACCGCACAGGTCAGGCCGGCTCGGGCAGCGAACGCAGCCGCTGATGCCGACGTATTGCCGGTCGAAGCGCAGACGACTGCTTTGGCGCCCTCTTCTGCCGCTTTGGAAATAGCGACGGTCATCCCCCGATCCTTGAACGAACCGGTGGGATTGGCTCCTTCGACTTTCAAGAACACCCTCGCTCCCACCCGGGCCGACAATCTGGGTGCCGGAAGCAGAGGAGTGCCGCCTTCGAGCAGCGTGACCACGGGAGTGGCCTCGGATACAGGTAGGAATTCGCGGTACTCCTCGATCACTCCACGCCAGGCCTTGGCAGGTCGGTCACTCATCCTTCGTCTTCTCCGAAGACTCTCATGGCGCTGCCCACCCGCTTCACCGCGTCGATGGCGGCCAGAGCCGCGATCGTCTCGTTCATATCACCCTCCCGGGATGCATGGGTCAGAAAGATCAGCCGGGCCACGTCAACGAGATCCTCCTGTTCCATGGATCGGATGGAGACGTTGTGGTCCCCAAACACCGTGCTGACGATGCCCAGCACGCCCGGACGATCTTCCACGTCGATGGTGAGGTAGTAGGCCGAACGAAGCTCGGCCACCGGGTGAAAGCGCCCGGGCTGCCGCTCCGGTACCGGAGCGGTGGTCTTACCCAACAAGTTGCGAGTGGCGTCGATCAGATCTCCGACCACGGCGCTGGCGGTGGGCAAGCCACCAGCTCCTTGGCCGTAGAGCATCAGCTCCCCGGCCGACTCCCCTTCGATGAATACAGCGTTGAAGGCGTCGCGTACCCCGGCCAGCGGGTGGGACTTGGGGACCATGGCCGGATGAACCCGCGCCGAGATCTCGTCCTCCCCGATCCGTTCCACTACGGCCAGCAGTTTGACGACGTAGCCGAATCGATCCGCGAACTCGATATCCATCGACCCGATGCCGGTGATCCCTTCACACGACACGTCGGCGGTCACCACGTCAAACCCCAGGGCGACGCCGGCCAAAATGGCGGTCTTGGCCGCGGCATCGTGGCCCTCCACGTCGGCGGTGGGATCACGTTCGGCCAGACCCAGATCCTGGGCTTCCGCCAGGACGTCGGCGTACTCGGTTCCGTTGTCAGTCATTTTGGTCAGGATGAAGTTAGTGGTCCCGTTGACGATCCCCATCACTCGCTGGATCCGCTCCCCGGTCAACGACTCGCGCAACACCCGCACAAGAGGGATTGCCCCGGCGACCGCCGCCTCGTAGAGGAGGTCGACTCCGCGCTCATGGGCGAGGTTGCGTAGGGCAATGCCTTCGGCCGATGCCAGCAGCGCCTTGTTGGCGGTCACCACGGGTTTTCCGGATTCCAGGGCCGAGCGGATCAGGCTGCCGGCGGGCTCCATCCCGCCTATCAACTCCACGACGACATCGATCGACGGGTCGGCGACCAACGACGCGGCGTCGTCGGTGAGCAGGTCGCCGGGAACATGGTCCGGCCGAGCCCGCGACAGGTCGGCCACCGCAATGCCGGCGATCTCGAGGCGGGCACCACTCTGCACGGCCAGATCGTCGGAGCGGGAACGCAAGAGCGCTATCAGGGCGGCCCCGACTGCGCCACTGCCCAGAATGGCAATGCGCACCACTGGTGCTGACGGGCGGGCCGAGGTCATCCGGTCACGCTACCGCCTGGCCCGGGGACAGATTGCCGGTCAGAGGTCGAGCCGGACCAGGTCGTCGAACGTCTCGCGACGGACAACTGTGCGAGCCACGCCCCCGGAAACGAAGATCACCGCCGGCCTCGTTACCTTGTTGTAGTTGGAGGCCATCGAGTACCCGTAGGCACCGGTCACTGGGGTGGCCACGATGTCACCCACCCTGAGGTCGGCAGGTACGAACCCCTCTGCAACCACCATATCGCCGGTCTCGCAGTGCTTACCTACCAGGCGGATCGGCATGGGCCGCTCGGCGCCCACCGAACGAGGGAGAAAGGCCTCGTACCCGCTCCCATAGAGGACCGGGCGAGGATTGTCGCTCATCCCGCCGTCCACCGACACGTAGGTGCGGTATCCCGGGACGTTCTTGACCGTGCCGACCCGGTAGAGCGTGATACCGGCGGAAGCCACGATGGAGCGCCCGGGCTCGGCCGAGACCCTCACCGATTCGGGGATCCCGGCATGCAGACATGCGGCCCGTACCCGTGAGGCCCACTGTGCCATGGGCGGCGCCTCTTCGCCGTTGACATAGGCGACACCCAGGCCTCCACCGACCACCAGCTCCGGAAGCTCGAGGGTGGCAAAGAAATCAGCCAATACTTCGATGGCCTGGACGAACGGGGCAAGGGCGAATACCTGGCTGCCGAGATGGGCGTGGATGCCGACAAACTCGACGATTCCCGCATCGTGGAGAGCTTGCAAGCGCTCCACGGCTTGGTCCGCCGCTCCCGACGCCAGCCCGAAGCCGAACTTGGAGTCATCCTGGCCGGTTCGGACGAATTCGTGGGTATGGACCTCGACCCCGGGGGTGATACGGGCGAGCACTTTCGGTCGGACCGGACCGGAGTCCTCGACTCCTGGGCCGGACCCTTCAGTCACCAGCCTCTCGATCCGATCGATCTCATCAAAGGAATCCACCACGATCCGCCCGATACCGACAGCCAGGGCGCTGGCCAGTTCGGCATCCGACTTGTTATTGCCGTGGAGTACCAACCGATGAGCCGGGACTCCGGCCGTCAGGGCCACGTAGAGCTCGCCGCCGGTGGAGACGTCGAGGCACATTCCCTCTTCGAACGCCAGGCGGGCCATGGCGACACAGAGGAACGCCTTGGTGGCGTACGCCACGCCGTCACCCCATGCCTCCACCGCTTCACGACAGTGAATCCGAAGATGTTCCTCGTCATAGACGTACAGCGGCGTTCCGTGCTCTTCGGCCAGCTCCACCAGGTCGACCCCGCCGATACTCAGCCGGCCATCACCATCGACAGCTGCGGTACTCGAGAGCAGACTGCGGGAAACGGGGTCAGAGGGGCCCATGGCTACATCACCTCCGGTGCGGACACCCCGAGCAGGCCCAGCCCGATAGCCAACCCGACCCGGGTACCTTCCACCAACCACAGGCGGGCCTGGGTCACCGATGGATCCACATCCCCGGCCAAAATCGGGCAGTCGTGGTAGAAGCCGTGAAAACATCCGGCGAGACGACGGACCCAGGTGGTCACCTTGGTCGGCGCCCTTTCGGTCGCGGCGAAGGCCACCACTTCGGGAAGCTCTTCCAGGCACCGGATGAGCTCGAGCTCCCGTTGGTGGGTGAGGAGAGAGAGGTCGGCGTCACCGAGAGGAACCCGCTCCACCCCCCGCTCGGCCGCCTTCCGGGCGACACCTCCGATCCGGGCATTGGCCATCTGCACGTAGAACACCGGGTTCTCCATCGATTGCTCGCGGGCGGCGGCGAGGTCGAACGTGGTGGCCTGATCGAGAGTGGTCATCAGGCTCAATATTCGTGTGGCGTCCGCACCGATGTCGGCTACCAGGGAGTCGAGGGAGATGGCGGTCCCCGCCCGCTTGCCCATCTTGACCGCCTCGTCCCCGTCCACCAGCGACACCATCTGCCCGAGCTTCACCTCGAGGCGCCCCTTGGGCACTCCGAGGGCTTCGACCCCGGCCATGAGGCCGGCCACCTGCCCGTGATGATCTGCACCAAATACGTCGATGACCCGGTCGAACCCCCGGATCAAGAACTTGTCGCGGTGATAGGCGATGTCGCCGGCCAGATAGGTGGCGTCGCCGTTCGACTTCCGCAGCACTCGATCGCGGTTGTCCCCGAGCTCGGTGGTCCGGAACCAGGTGGCCCCATCCTCTTCGAACACCAGGCCCTTGTCGGCCAGCAATGCGATCGTCTCGTCCACCGCGCCACTCTCTTCGATGGAGGCCTGGCTGTACCACTGGTCAAAGACGATGCCCACCGAGGTCAAGGTGGCCTTGATCATGTCGAGGATGCGGTCTGCCGCCCACCGACCGGAATCAGTGACATCGTCGGGACCGTCGTAGACCGCAGCCAACTCTGTGAGGTACTCGCCCTGATAACCGTCTTCGGGGATAGCGGTTCCATGGTGGCGGGCCAGAAGGCTCTCGCCCAGCTTGCGGATCTGCCCGCCGGTGTCGTTGACGTAGTACTCGCGGCTCACCTCGTAGCCGGCTCGGGTCAGCACCCGGGACAATGCATCCCCGTAACTCGCCCACCACCCGTTGCCCACGTGGATCGGCCCGGTCGGGTTGGCGGAAACGAACTCCACCAGGACCCGCTCGCCGTGGCCGACATCGGGGCAGGCGTAGCCGTCTTCGCCCTCCCGCACCACGTCAACAAGGGCCTCGTGCAGCCACCCGCTATCGAGACGAAAATTGATGAATCCCGGACCGGCGATCTCGATGGCGACGGTGTGGGGCGGAGGGTTGGCGATGAGCTCCGCCACCAGGGACTCGGCCAGTTTTCGAGGATTGCCCCCCGCCTGCTTGGCCTTCACCAAGACGACGTTGGTGGACCAATCCCCGTGCTCGCGCCGGGCAGGTCGTTCCAGAAAGACGTCGCTGGGATCGACGGCAACGTCCAAGCCAGCGTCGGCGGCCACCTTGGCAAGGGCGCGGCTGATGGATGCGGCGAGCTGGTCACGAATGGGCATGTTGTAGGGAGGATACGTCCTTGGAAGACAAGGACCGGAGACTTCGGGGTGCGAACTGCGACAGCCGACTACAGTTGGTGGTTCGGTGGTGCGGTTGCATGGGCCATCCGGCCTGGTACCAGCCCCGCCCGTTGCCCTCGTAGCTCAGCGGATAGAGCATTGGCCTCCGAAGCCATGTGCGCAGGTTCAATTCCTGCCGGGGGCACCGACCAGTCCTCCGCACTTTCACGTGCGGCGGCGGTGCCGTCGTTCTGCTCGGGATCATAGAGGGTGAGTGTGACGTCAATGGCGTGCTCGGCCGGCTGGTAGGCGACGTCGAGCTGGAGCTTGTCGAACAGCGCCCGCATCTCCTTCAGCTGGCGGGCGTCGAGGGGTTGGTCAACGGCAAGGAACTCGTAGTACTGGTACTCACTCACCGTTCGTGGCCTCCTCCGTCCGCGGCT
>Ga0097691_1000291_pt1 | contig 46574 bp, 42 predicted proteins | sample NGESurdeep072012_8_FD_72858 | JGI IMG/M metagenome (GOLD analysis project Ga0097691, IMG submission 72858) | Arctic peat soil microbial communities from Barrow, Alaska - NGEE Surface sample 210-1 deep-072012 | ecosystem: Environmental > Terrestrial > Soil > Wetlands > Peat ... | reverse complement strand
CACGGCTATCGTACCCCAGCCCAGGTGCGTGCCAATCAATCTCGGGTTGATCAGACACCTACGGCCGACCTATCATTGGCCGCCTGAATAAGCTCAGCCGGGTGTCTCAAAACCGGGCCGCAGACACCCGCCAACCGAGGCGGCCTTACGCCTTCCTGTAACGCGACAGCAAGCCCACGATCCGGTCGCGAATCCCCTGCACCGGCGCAACGCCAATCATATCGTTGGACTGATTCAATATTTGGTCGCGGACCCTGAACGGCAGTTCATTCCAGCAAAGCATCACGGCAATACCCAGAGATTGGAATATCAACCGGTCCGCTGGCGGGACTGAAGAATCCTCAGGGAGATGTTCCTCTCGTGGGCGAGCAGTCATTTGATTTCCTTGGTCGGGGAGGAAACCAATGCCCTACTGCCGCGAGGGTTCCAGCCTCAGTACGAAAGTTCGGTAACGGAACTGAAACACTACCGGTTTTTCACAGGCCAGCTCCCAGCATTTGCACGACAAATGCACCGGCTTTTTCACGGAGTCATCAACCGGTTCTGCACAATTTGTCCACTGAGTTGTCGGCCGGTTCGTCCCCGGAGTTTGGTGGTGGAATTGGGCGGTGTTTCTGGTCGTTGCGAGGAGCAAGGCGACGTCGGAGCCGCAGTGGTAGAGACCCTTTAGGGGTGCTCCTCGATCGATTTGATCTCGATCAAAGATTCAAAGGAACCATTCAAGCATTGATATTGCAATATCGTCCGCCGGTGGCCGGCCAGCGCGCTGCCGGTGGCGCAAAACAAGAAACGCTTACTTGCCATCGGGCGATCATTCGCCGGCAGCCGCATAAGAGGCGGGAGGGCAAGGGGGGAGAAGAGTTCGATGCGGCGGGTATGCAGCGTCGTGATCCGCGTCGGTTTGATTTGCGCGGCGGTTGGAGTTCTCGCCTTTGAACCTTCGCGTGCGCAGGAAGCAACCGGTGACGATTCGAGACCCAAGGAGGCGATCGCTTTTCGGCTCTATCGATGGGAGGAAAACTATCTCTGGCTGTCCCGCAAGACCGAACCGCTGACCGATTACGAGCGCCTCAAATATATTTATCTCGGTGGGGCACCCGAAAACTACCTAAGCATCGGCGGCGAGGCACGCTATCGCTTCGACGGCTATGATCCCTATTTGTTCGGGCTCACTGCGAACGGGAAGACCTTCGGCTCGAACCAGGAGCGCATGTTTCTCCATAGCGACTTGCATCTCACGGAATATTTCCGGGCGTTCGTGCAAGTCGATGCTGCTGCCGAGCAGGGTCGTCCGGCTCAACGAGCGTACGACCAGAGCTTGCCGGATCTGCGTCAGGCATTCGTCGATTTTATCCTGCCGGTCGACGGGAGTACGACGACAATGCGGGTCGGGCGCCAGGAACTCTGGCTCGGCCAGACGCGCTGGATGGCGGTACGTGATCCCACCAACATCCGTCGATCCTTCGACGGCGCCTTGTTCGAGTACAGGGACGACACCTACATCCTGCGTACTTTTGCTGCACGTCCGGTTGCAATCTATCCGGGTCTGTTCGACGATACGACGTCCACCGCCGAATTCTTCCGCGGCGCCTATTTGCGGGCAAAGCAACCGTCCGGGCTTCCGGCCACGATTGATGTTTATCTGCTCGGCCGGGAGCAGGACAGCGTCACTTATGCACGGGGAGCCGGACGCGAGGATCGCTGGACCGCAGGCGGGCGCGTCGCCGGCAGGTTTGCGACGCTCGACTACGTGATCGAGGGCGCCAACCAGTTCGGCAACTTCGGTCAGGCCGAAATATCGGCATGGGGCTTCTACGGCCAGGTCAGCAGAGGCTTCGAAAGCTTCGATATCACGCCGCGGCTTGGTGTACGCACGCACTATGCGTCAGGCGACAGCAACCTGAAGGACTCGACATTTAGAACCTTCGCGGCTCCTTATCCGGCGGCCAGCGAGATCACGGAAATGTCGCTGCTATCTGTATCAAACACGATAAATCTGCAGCCTTACGTGCAGGTGAAGGTGCCGAACGGTCCAGTGCTTGACGCCAGTTGGAACTGGGTTTCGAGAGCCAGTCTGGCAGATTCGGTTTACGGGCCCCCCGGCACGATCTTCAGGGCTCCCGGTTCGAAGGCGGCGAACGTTGCGCAGATCGGCCAACTGGCTTTCACCTGGGACCTCTCGCCTTTTCTTCAGCTCCACGGTGTCTATTCACACACTTTCGCCGGGGACTACATCAAGGCCGCCAAGGGGCACGATATGGACTACTACCGCCTTCAGATCATGCAAAGGTTCTGACGCCTCGGTGCAATCCATGCGATCGCCCGTCAGCGAAACAGCGCCCGATGTTCCCCGAGAATCACGCGCGCGGCGTTGTGGCCGGGGGCGCCGGTGACGCCGCCGCCGGGATGCGCGCCGCTTCCGCAGTGGTAGAGACCTTTGAGCGGGCCGCGATAATCGGCATGGCCGAGTATCGGCCGCGCCGAGAACAATTGATTAAGCGTCAGTGCGCCATGAAAAATATCACCGCCGAGCAGGCCGAACTGGCGCTCCAGATCGAGCGGCGACAGCATCTGCCGGCCGATCACGCTTTTCGCAAACCCCGGCGCGTAGCGGTCCACCGTCGCGATCATGAGATCGGCGACTTCCTCGCGATGATCGTCCCACGATCGGCCATCTGATAGTTGCGGCGCGACGTGCTGGCAGAACAGGCTGGCGACATGCTGGCCCGGCGGACACAGCGTATCGTCCAGCGTCGACGGGATCAGAACCTCGACCACCGGCTCGCGGCTCCAGCCATGCGCCCGCGCGTCCTGCCAGGCGCGATCCATATACCCAAGGCTCGGGCCGATGATGATGCCGGCGCTGAGATGATCGCCCGCGCCCGGCAGCGCCGTGAACGAGGGCAGGGCGTTCAGCGCCACGTTCATCCGGAAAGTGCCGGAGCCGTTGCGCCAGTTCCTGATGCGATTGAGAAAGTCCGCCGGCAGCGCGTCCGCCGGCAACAGCCGGGTATACAGCAGCTTCGGGTTGACGCTGGAGGCGACATATTTGGCGCGGATGGTTTCGCCATTGTCGAGGATGACGCCGACGGCGCGGTCGCGCTCGACGATCACCTCGCGCGCGCCGGCCTCGAGCTCGATCTCGACGCCACGGCCGCGGGCGGCGCTGGCCATCGCCTGCGTGATCGCGCCCATGCCGCCGATGGCGTGGCCCCAGACGCCCTTCTTGCCGTTCACCTCGCCGAACGCATGATGCAGCATCACATAGGCCGAGCCCGCGGCGTAGGGGCTGGCGTAATTGCCGACGATGGCGTCGAAACCGTAGAGCGCCTTGACCAGATCGCTCTCGAAGGCGTCATCCAGCATCTCGCCGGCCGAGCGCGTGAACAGATCGAGCAGTGAGCGCTGCTGCTCCAGGTTAAGCCGGCGCAGGATGTTCGCGGTGCCGAGCGCATTGACGGCTTCGCGGATGGTGCCGACGCCGAATCCCTCGACGAGGTTCGGTGGCGCGCGCAATACGAACTGGCGCAGCACGTCGGCGATTGCCTCAAGCTCGCGCGTGAACCCATCGATCCGGATGGCATCGCGGGCGCTGAGTTTTGCCAGGGATTGATAGGTGCGGCCTTCGCCTGTCAGCAAATAGCTGCCATCGGGGGCGGGGAGGAAATTCTGGACGTGGCGCTCGACGATCCGCAGGCCGTGCTCGGCTAGCTTCAAATCGGCAGCTATCTGCGGATTGAGCAGGCTCACGGTGTAGGCGGCGACCGAATTGCGGAAACCCGGGTGGAACTCCTCGGTCACCGCCGCGCCGCCCACCACCTTGCGGCGCTCGACGACCTTCACGCGCAGCCCGGCCATCGCCAGATAGGCCGCGCAGGTGAGGCCGTTGTGCCCCGCGCCGATGATGACAACGTCTGTTTCGGTCATGGTTTGCTTCAGGAGATGGCTGCTGCTGTAATATATCGGCGCTTCCGCCAATCCTTATCGAAGACGCGGACGCGAGCACAGCGTTAAGTGATGACGTGGTTCCCCATCCCCGCATTGCCCGCCGCGTTGCCGTATGCTCTATCCTACGCTTCCGGCGCCCTTGCCGGAATCCCGCCGCCGGTATCAGCCGGATTCAAGCCGGAGCTTGCATGACTTCACCTGATCCGTCCGCTGTCACGGAGCAGCCTTCCGCTTCCCGAAACCGGCTGGTGCTGATCGTCTACACGTCAGCCATCTTTGTCAGCGCGCTGCTGCTGTTCTCGGTGCAGCCTTTGTTCACCAAGATGGTGCTGCCGCGGCTCGGCGGTTCACCGGCGGTGTGGTCGGTGGCGATGGTATTCTTCCAGTCGCTGCTGCTCGCCGGCTATGCCTATGCGCATTATCTGATGCAACTCCGCAACCGCATGATTCCGGTGGCGATACATCTGGTGCTGCTGGTGATCGCAGTGCTGACGCTGCCGCTCTCGATTGCGAGCGGGTGGGGCGAGCCGCCGACATCAGGCTATGCCTTCTGGCTATTAGGCCTGTTCGCGGTCTCGATCGGGCTGCCGTTCTTCGCGCTGGCGGCCAACAACCCGCTGCTGCAGGCCTGGTTCGTTCGCACGGGCCATACCAGCGGTCCCGACCCCTATTTCCTCTATGCCTCCTCGAATATCGGCAGTTTCCTGGCGCTGTTGTCCTATCCGGTGCTGCTGGAGCCGATGTTCACGCTGCGCACGCAAAACCTGATATGGACCGGCATCTATGGATTGCTGATCGTTCTGATTGCGAGCTGTGGCGTGCTGTTGCTGCGCTCGCCGGTGACTGCTGCGATCGATACGCTTGCCGAGGATGCCGACGCGCCGGCGCCGGCCTGGATATTGCGGGCGCGCTGGATCGTTCTGGCCGCGGTGCCGTCGGGCCTCCTGATCGCGGTGACCGCGCATATCTCCACCGATGTCGCCGCGGCGCCGCTATTGTGGGTGCTGCCGCTGTCGCTGTATCTCCTGACCTGGGTGCTGGTGTTCCAGTCGCGCCCGCTGCTGCCGCACAAATGGATGTTGGGGCTGCAGCCGCTGGCGATATCAGGCGTGATCGTGCTGCTCGCGGTCGGCCGCGAACAGAATCTGCTGCTTACGCTCGGCGGCCACCAGCTGTGCTTCTTTGTCATTGCGATGGCGTGTCATGGCGAACTGGCGCGGACTCGCCCGGCCGCCAAATATCTCACCGGCTTCTATGTCGCGCTGTCGTTCGGCGGCATGGTCGGCGGATTGTTCGCGGGATTGATTGCGCCCTACACGTTCACCTGGATCGCGGAATATCCGATCCTGCTGGCGCTGGCTGTGTTGTGCCGGCCGCCAGTGGTCGAAAGGCTGCCGCAATGGAGCCGCTGGTACTGGCTGCTGCTCGCGGTCGCTGCGGCGGCGATAATCGCGCCGTCCTATAGCAGCGGCAAGCTGTTTGCGTGGCTGGACGATCATCGCGTCTATGTCGTCAGCGCGGTCGCGTTTGTCGCGATGATGCTGGCAATCCTGCTCAAGGCGGATCGCTGGAAGCTCGCTGCCATCGTTACGCTGGCGCTGGTGCTGATCCGGGTCTATCCGGTGGACGAGGGGCGCGTGGAAACCGTGCGCAGCTTTTTCGGCGTCCACAAGATCGTGGTGACGCCGGACGGCCAGTATCACATCCTGATGCACGGCACCACGATTCACGGCGCCGAGAAATTCCAGAACGACGATGGCACGCCGGTTACCGGGCGGCCCGAGCCGATCGCCTATTACCACAAGGACGGCGGCATCGGTCAGGCGATCACGGCGGTGCGCGAGCGCAAGGGCGGGCCGCTGCGCGTCGCGGTGATCGGGCTCGGCTCGGGCACGCTCGCTTGCGCGTCGGAGCCCGGCGAGACCTGGAAGTTCTTCGAGATCGATCAGTCGATGGTCGATACCGCGCGCGACCCGAAATATTTTACCTATATCCAGAACTGCGCGCCGGATCTGAAACCTGTCATTGGCGACGCGCGGCTGACTTTCGCCCGGGAACCTGATGGCATCTACGATCTGATCATCGTCGATGCCTATTCGTCGGACGCGATCCCGATCCATCTCGCCACCGAAGAGGCGATGGGGATCTACAAGGACAAGCTGGCGCCGCAGGGCGCGGTGGTGATGCACGTCTCGAACCGGCATCTGGAACTGTCCAGCGTCGTCGTCGGCATCGCCGACGCCAACGATCTCAAGAGCTGGGTCTACAGCGAGGACTCCAACCGCGACAACGAATACATCTTCGCCACCTCGGTCGTGGTTTCGGCGCGCGCGGAGGCCGATGTCGGCAAGCTCGCATCGTCAGAGCAATGGGCCGAGACCGAGGCCGACGAGAACCAGCGGGTCTGGACCGACGATTACTCCAACGTGCTCGGCGCGGTGTGGCGGCGGCTGCGCGACGGCGAACAGTGACTCCGCTTCCATCGTTGAGCGTTCCTCTGCTCACGTGAACCATATAGTAGGAGCGGCTGATGGCGTTGGGATCCATAACGTCGATCTAGTATTGATGTCGCACGGTTGGCGCTACGTCGATCATGCCTAGGTCTACAAGTGTACGGTGGAAGCGGCGTTTCCGTTCCGAGGACGATGCGAAGTAGGCTTCGCCGCAATGCTCGAGAAGGCTCGCGCGCGTGGCAAAGATCTCATCAAGCGGCAGACCAGCCTGCTGCAAAGCGACTGTGCCAAGAAAAGCAATATCCAGGTCCGGGCCCCGCCCAGAAATGAGTCGATCAGAGCAGTCATTCAAGGTTTCTATGGCATAGAACGTGCGGAACTGGCGCCGCGCGTCTATGGGTAGCTTGAGTTTTGCCTCGATCCGCCGTGCCATTACGGGTTGATGATCTCCGTAGTGTACAATCAGCATCGGACGCCCGGGAAAACCGGTTGAAAGCTCGGACCTGAGCCTATTCCAGGTCACGGCGGTCTCTACGAGTCGGGCGTAGTACTCAGCATAGCAGGCATCGGGGAGGCTTGCGGCAGCAAAGGCACGCTCGCTCTCAAACTGTCCAGGCGCGACCAGCCTTCGGTTGTGAGGGCCGTGATTGAAGTTAGTTAGCGCATATAGAAAACGAGGCGCTGCATCGCCGATAATCCTTTTCATATGAACACCGAGGGCTGCTTCCAGAAACAATGCATCGGAATTTGTGGTTTCGAATCGATTGACGTCGAATGGCGGATGAAAATCATCCGTGAAAACACGTTCGCTGATACCAATTGAACGATAAAATTCATCGTAATTGAGAAAGCTGCGACGGCAGCTCGACGTGAGCATTGTTCTATACCCAAGCGCAGTTAGCGAATTTGGCAGGCTGTTGTGAAATCGGCCGACGCCTCTCTTGAAAAGAAAATAGGCGTTTGAACCGAAGCTTGCGCTTGAAAGACCAGTTAGCAGGCTAAATTCCGACTGCCACGATCCCCCGCCAAAAATATCGACGTTAAGGCTTCCATAGAGACCATTTTTCGGGGACAGAAATGCTTCGACAATTGGCTCAACCGGGAGCCCAAACACACGCGGATCGAAGATCGATTCGTGCTGGATGACAATAATGTCGGGATAATCGAGGGTCCGCGCTGGTACGGCCGCCATCAGCGGCAACGGGTCTTTAGCTATATCGCTCAGAGTCAGCCCGCCGAACTGTCGCCAGGTAAGTGGGTTGAGAAGGGAGGCTATGAAGGTCGAAAAAAAACACCGTCGCAGAGCCGCGATCCGCTGGAAAGAAACGGCCCCGCCGCTTGCCCTGTATGCTGCTACTAAGCCAATAAATGAAACGCTGAATAAAAGAACTTGGAGCTCGAAAGAAACTGGCGGCCCGGGCACATAGAGCAGAGCCGCGACTGCGGCCAGAATGAGTGCGATGCCTCCAGCTAGAACAGCCATTAATGCGAGCGGGTATTGTACAATGAAAAATGGAACTGTTCCTGCAAACGCTAACGGCAAATCCGTTACGGTCAGTTTCAGCCCGCTATGATTATACTTGACGTTTGACGCTCCGAAGATTGCCGCCATCAGGACAGATGATAGCAGAATCGCTCTTTCGAAATCGGTAACGACGAACAGCAGCACCGCGGCACTGAAACACAGTCCGGCAATAGCCAATTCAAGGTGCTCAACGCTGCGCTCTACAAACCAAATGACGGCGATGGCTGCCACAATTATCAAGGTCAATGTCATATGAATCGGATCGCCAGGTGCGGATAAGGTTCTACAACTGCTACACCATCAAGGCAGGCTAAGACAGTTGGCGTTTCATGCAAAGATAAAGTCGATGTCCTGATCATCGGTTCCGGAGCATCGGGCGCCGCGGTGGCGTGGAGCCTTGCCGATACGAGGATGCGGATCCTCTGCCTCGAGCAGGGCGATTGGGTGAAGCCGACGGACTATCCGAGCAACGGATGCAAATGACCGGTAGTCATACGCGTAGCTTTGCGAGCCTGATTTTACTTTTGAAGCGCTCGATTTCGCCGGCAGTCGCCAGATCCGCAAGCGTCCGGTACAGCGCCTCGTGCGTAAGTCCGAGTTCGGCTGCGAGGTCCTTGAGCGTGCCGGGCACCATGACAGTGCGCGTGTCCTCACCGGCGTTGAGCGTGAGATAGTGCAGGACGCGATCACGGGCAGAGTGAATGTTGCGTTGTTCGAGGCGCGTACGCAGGTGCATAACTTGACGTGCGAGCATCGCCATAAATGCCTGCGCTGCTTTGGAATTGCGCTCGAATTCGGCCAGCACTATCGCCTTGGGATAGAGGCGTACGACGGCATCGGTCGTTGCGATCGCATCGCAGTGATACGTCGGCGCGAACAGGGAGGCTTCAGCGAGCGTCTCCCCGCCTGTGGCGACATGAAGCACAACCTCGCGCCCCGCCTGGTCCACGCGCAAGAGCCGTACGATGCCGGTCATCACCTCGTAAAAGCCGGCGGTTCGATGACTGGTGCGAAAGAGAACCTGGCCAGCCTTGAGTGCGCGCTCGATCCCAGCTGCTTTAACAGTCGGTGTCAGCCAGTCCGCCATGCTAACCAAATCGCGTCAAAGAATGTCCCTGAGAAACTCTAGATCAGGAAGCAGTGAATGTCTGTTTCTTATCCGGGAATGAACGTGACGCCCTGAACGAAATATCCACCGGCCCGGATGGCGCCTCCCGACGGCAAAGTGCTAGGCCTTGGCGATTGCAAAGGTCGAGTTGTCGGCCAAGGTTGCCAAAGCAGTGACACGGGGCGGGGAAATGCCGAGATTGCGAGTTCTCATCGGGATAGCGGTGACCTTGATGCTCGAACAACCGGCTGCGGCGGAGGATTTCCTGGCGGGAACGAAGCTCTACAGCGACGTGGCTCGTTACGCATCGTTCGGCTCGCACCGGTTCGGCTCGCCCGGCGACCGCGCCACCGCCGACTGGATCGCCGCGGAATTGCTGGCGGCCGGCTTCGGCGTCGAGCTCCAGCCCGTCGTTCTTGGCCGGCAATATTTCGTGGACCGCGCGACCGCTCAGGTCGATGGCGCGACGGTCGAAGCGACGCCGTTCTGGTGGCCGCCCGAAAACGGGAATTCGTTCCGCCTGACCGCGCCCGTCGCGCGCGAGGGCGAGGTCGCCGGCAAAATACTATGGGTTGAATTACCCTATGACCGCGGCGCCTATCTCGGCCCGGCCCATCGCGCCGCGATCACGCAAGCGGTGGCGCGAGGTCCCGCGGCAATTCTTCTTACGATCGGCAATCCCGGCGATGACCGCTTCGCCTACAACGTGACGCAGGAGGACAAGCCCTGGCCCGTGCCTGTGATGGTCGTCGCAGGAAAGGACAGGGGCGTGTTCGAGCGCGCGATTGCCTCGGGCGTGCCCGTGACGCTGGATGTCGTCGGCCGCTATGAGCAGAATGTCGTCGGCCGTAACGTCGTCGCCCGGCTCGGCGCAAGCAAGCGGTCGGCCATTGTCGTGTCTACCCCGATGACAGGGTGGTACAATTGTGTTTGCGAGCGCGGCCCGGGAATCGCCAATTTTCTTGCCCTTGCCCGCACCGTTGCGGCGGAGAAGCTGCCTGGAGATTTCCTCTTTGTCGCTACTGCCGGCCACGAGATCGGTCATGGCGGCATGGAGCTCTTTCTAAAGCAAGGCGCGCCTCCGCCGCAGGACACGCTGCTCTGGGTGCATTTCGGCGCGTCCAACGCCTGCTTCGCCTGGACGGCGGGACCGGAGGGCTTCACGACAGAACATAAGGTCGACACTGCACTTCGTTTTATGGTGCTCAGTCCGTCCGCGGCGCCCCTCGTCAGTGAAACGTTCGCCGCGATAGAGGCGACGCGTCTCGTCGCGGAGAAGCAGGCGGTCGGCGAGTTACGCGACGTGCAGGCGGCGGGCTACCCGAATTTCCTGGGGATGGCTGGCTTGCATCGTTTCTTCCATACGCCGGCCGACGATCTCCGCACGACGAGTCCGGAGATTCTCGAACCGGTGGCCCGCGCCTTCGCCGATGCCGTCAGAAGGGCCGTGGAACGTGGGGAACGCGCGTTCAAGTAGAACCTGATCAGCTGCCGGACTCGATGAACGCGACGCGCGCTAGTCCTGATAGCTGAACAGCCCGCGCGGCTGATAATACGGCCGCGGCGCGTAGACCTGCGGCGCGTATTGGGGCGCATAGCCGCGATTGTCGTCAAAAAGGCGCCGGGAGCTGCGCGGCGCTGGATAGCGCGCCACGTCCGAGCTGCCGTCGGCCGGATAGATGTAACCGTCATCGGCCCGCTCCTGCGGCGCATACTGGTCGGGCGCCGCCTGCTGCGGGGTCAGCACAACGGGATCGCCGGCGGCACTGTATTGCGGAGCCGGGTCGCGGCGCGCGACGGCGGTGGGCCGGGTCCGCGGATTGCGCGCGAGCGCGATCTGGGAGGAGCCGGTGAGCGTGACGGTGGTGTTGAGCACGCCTTCCTTTTCCACCAGCGCATACAGCGTCGTGGCGTTGGCGCGCGACAGCCGAACGCAGCCGTGCGAAACCGGCGTGCCGAGACGGTTTTCGGACTCGGTGCCGTGAATGGCATGCCCGATCCTGGTAAAGAAGATCGAGTGCGGCATCGGCGCGTCGTCGAATTCCTTGGAGTAGTGGTCTTCCTCCATGCGGAAGGTGCGGAAGCTGCCGTTCGGCGTCTCGTGCGATGGATTGCCGGTCGAGACCGGCCACTGGTAGCGGTCGACGCCGTCGACCGCGACGGTCATCAGCTGCGCATTCTTGTCGACGGTGATGGCGACTTTGGCCTGCGCGGCGCCAGTGGCGAACAGCATCAGACCAGCGAAAGCAACGAGGAAGGAACGCATTTTACCTTTGGCCTCCGGGCCTTGACTATCAAGCCTTGACTGCAGCGTCGCTCGCACCGTCCCCCGCAGCAATATGCCCGGAATTCGGCTTTGGTTCCAGCGGCCTGTTGCGGGCATCGTTAATGCGCAGGCGGGCGCAAACAAGGCGGAGGCTGGGCTGAATCTGGCGTGCAGCGCACTTTTTCGCTGATACCGCCGGGGGCGGCCCGCCCTGAATTCCCCACGGCGGCGCAACCTTTTGGCCGCATCGGCGTTGCAGATTCCCGCACCCTCCCGGCCTGTTGAGGCCGACCACAAGGAATTCAGATGAAGACCGCGACATCGACGCTGCCAACCGGTTTGCCCGTGAAGCTCTATCTTGCAATTGCGGCCATCGTTCTCGCATTGCTGGCGATCCCCCAAATCGGCCATGCGCAGGACATCGTGCGCGGTGCCCAGGAGGGCTCCCGGGAAGGCAACCGGGTCGCCGGTCCGGTGGGCGGCGTGGTTGGCGGGGCGGTCGGCGCCGGCGTCGGTGGCGCGATGGGCGCCGTCAAGGGCGTGTTCGGGATTTCGGATCGCGGCTATCGCTGCCGCGGCTATTACGATCGCCACGATCACTTCCACTGCTATCGGTAATCGATAGGCCGTCATTGCGAGCCAACGGGTCGCGCGAATGCGCGCCCAATCACAGGCTCCGCGAAGCAATCCAGTGGATGGTTATAGCGGTTACTGGATTACTTCGTCGCTTTGCTCCTCGCAATGACGAAAAGCGCGCCGAAGCCTCAGTTCTTCAAGCGATAACCGGTCTTGAAGATCCACCACACCGTGATCATGCAGATGGCGAGAAACATCAGCGTGATGCCGAGGCTCAAGCCCACGCTGACGTCGGCGATCTCGTAAAAGCTCCAGCGGAAACCGCTGATCAGATAGACTACGGGGTTGAGCAGCGTGATGGTGCGCCAGCCCGACGGCAGCATGTTCACCGAGTAGAAGCTGCCGCCGAGGAAGGTCAGCGGCGTCACCACCAGCATCGGGATCATCTGCAGCTTTTCGAAACCGTCGGCCCAGATCCCGATGATGAAGCCGAACAGGCTGAAGGTGACCGCGGTCAGCACCAGGAATGTCAGCATCCACCACGGATGATGAATGTGTAATGGCACGAACAGGCCGGCGGTGGCGAGGATGATCAGGCCGAGGATGATCGATTTGGTGGCGGCCGCGCCGACATAGCCGAGCACGATCTCGAAATACGATATCGGCGCCGACAGCAATTCGTAAATCGTACCGACGAATTTCGGAAAGTAGATGCCGAACGAGGCATTGGCGATGCTCTGCGTCAGCACCGACAGCATCACCAGACCCGGCACGATGAAGGTGCCGTAGCTGACGCCCTCGATCTGGGCGATGCGCGAGCCGATCGCCGCACCGAACACCACGAAATACAGCGAGGTCGAAACCACAGGCGAAACGATGCTTTGCAGCAGCGTGCGCCAGGTTCGCGCCATTTCGAACAGGTAGATCGCGCGGACTGCGCGGAAATTCATGGCGCCCTCACCAGGCTGACGAAGATATCTTCCAGCGAACTTTGGGTGGTGTCGAGGTCGTGGAAGCGGATGCCGGCGCCTCTGAGGTCGCTGAGCAGGCTGGTAATGCCGGTACGCTCGCCCTTGGTGTCGTAGGTGAAGATCAGCTGCCGGCCCTCGTCGGCCAGTTCGAGCTTGTAGGCCGCGAGATCCGCGGGGATCGCATCGATCCTGCCCTGCAGATGCAGCTTCAGCCGCTTTTTGCCGAGCTTCTGCATCAGGCCCGCCTTGTCCTCGACCAGGATGATCTCACCCTTGTTGATGACGCCGATCCGGTCGGCCATCTCCTCGGCCTCTTCGATGTAATGCGTGGTGAGGATGATGGTGACGCCAGAGACCTGCAGCGTCCGCACCACCTCCCACATGCCCTTGCGCAACTCGACGTCGACGCCCGCGGTCGGCTCGTCGAGAAACAGGATCTGCGGCTCGTGCGACAGCGCTTTGGCGATCATCACCCGGCGCTTCATGCCGCCGGACAGCGTCACGATCTTGGCGTCCTTCTTGTCCCACAGCGAGAGGTCCTTCAGCACCTTTTCGATATGCGCTGGATTCTTCGGCTTGCCGAACAGGCCGCGGCTGAAGCTGACGGTCGCCCACACCGTCTCGAAGGCGTCGGTGTGCAGTTCCTGCGGCACCAGGCCGATGCGCGAGCGCGCGGCGCGATACGACGTGATGATGTCGTGGCCATCGACCGATACGCTGCCCGAAGTCGGATTGGCGATGCCGCAGATGATGCTGATCAGCGTGGTCTTGCCGGCGCCGTTCGGCCCCAGCAACCCAAAGATCTCGCCGCGGCGAATCTCCAGGTTGATGCCGTCAAGCGCCTTGAAACCGGAGCCATAGGTTTTCGACAGGTTTGCAACAGATATGATGGGGGACATGGCGGGCTTGATTGATCTGACCAGGAAAAGCGGGAAAGGACAAAGCGGCACCCCGGCCCGCTCAGGGGCGGAGATTGTGGCGAGCACCGACAAATAGGAACGCTAAAGCCATAGCGCAATCGCTGCGAGGTTTGGCTGCGGACTTAAAAAATGAAGGCTGCCGCTAAAGCGGTTTCGCAATTGTCACGATCTGGACCTGCTGGTTGAGCGCCGATGCCGGCTTGGCTGCGTCCTGCATTTGCTCCTCTCCCAGACCGACCGCCTGAATGCGTTTTGGCGAAATCTTGAAGGTGGCTACCAGTACGTCCCGGATTGAATCCGCCCTTCTTTGGCTCAAAGTCAAATTGTATTCACGTTTACCGGTGGCGTCGGTATGACCGACAATCAAGAATCCGTATGGCAGCAGCGTTGAGCGGCAGAGCGCATCGGCGATGCGCCCAAGCGTTTGATAGGACTCCGGCCTGACGATTGAGGAGTCGGGATCGAATTGAACCTCGACCATGAGTCGCGGCAACTTAAGAAGCTCGGGGACGATTGGCGGTCGCTTCAACGGAACTGCATCCGCTTTCGATTTGACGCGCTCAAGAACTCGCTGGCGTAATGCTGCGACATTCAGATCCGGATCGGTTTCCAGGCCAGCGAGCCGATTGATCATGTCGTCCGTCGCGACAGCCGCTTGCGCGCGTGCCGGGGCCGTCGGCGCAGCGAACACGATCAAGGCTCCCGCCAACAGGCAGATGTCGCGCAGGCATCTGTTCCCCAGCCGCATCACCGATACCCCGCATCGCCAATAGCCTGGTTGCATCTTGCGCTTACGCCGCTGGTCGCCAGCAGGCATTCGAGCGATTTGCTAATTTCCTTTGCAGTGCCGCGGCAACGTTTGACGACTTCGTACTCACACATCTTCGCAACGGCGGCGCGTGCCGCAATTCGTTTCTGGATCGCCTCAAATGCCCTGACATAGTCAACCTTGCATTGGGCCGACACGCTATCCTGATTGCGATAAAGGCAGTCTTTGAGACGACTGGAGTCGAAACTAACGCCGCGGCAATTCTCGTCGATGTCCTTGCCACAGCTCTTGCCCAATAATGCTGCGGCGTCTCCGAAACTCATCGTCTCCGCCGACGCAAGCGAGGGCGCGGCGAGCACAAGGATGAGCAAGATCAATCGGCCTCGGATCATAATTTAATTCGATTCGATGAAGTCGTCGATGGTCAGGGCTTCCAATAGGCAGGGGACAGAACCGTGGTTGGGGCCGTGGCCGCTTCGGCAAAATTATACTCTCTCGACGAAACTATCGACCACCTTTTTCTCGCCGGCTTTTTCGAACGCGATGGTGAGCTTGTTGCCGTCGACCTTCACCACCTGGCCGTAGCCGAATTTCTGGTGGAACACGCGATCGGCCAGGGAAAACTCCGAAACGGTGCCGGTGGATTTCGCGACCAGTTCGCCTTCGATGGTCATCGGGCCGCGCTTGTTGCGGGAAAAGCCGCCGGCGTCGCCGCGCGATGACGGATCGCTGCGCGAGCTTGAAAACGGCGACTGGCTTTCGTTGAAGCCGCCGCCTGCCTGCCCGCCTGCCTGTCCATTGCGGCCGCCCTGGCTGCGCGCGCGGTTGGCCTGCGCCCGCTGCCAGCCCGGCGTCGAATAGCTGGAGCCGAACGATTCCACATTGTCGAAGCGCGAGGGGCCGTAGCCGCTGCTGCCGCCCCAGCCCGAGCCGCCCTTGGATTCCGTGATCTCGACATTGGGCGCCGGCAATTCGTCGAGAAAGCGCGACGGGATCGTGGTCGACCAGGTGCCGTGAATCCGCCGGTTGGTGGCGAAGTATAGTTTGGCGCGGCGGCGCGCGCGGGTCAGCCCGACATGGGCGAGGCGGCGCTCTTCTTCGAGTCCGGCGCGGCCCTGTTCGTCGAGCGTGCGCTGGCTCGGAAACAGCCCTTCCTCCCAGCCGGGCAGGAACACGTTGTCGAATTCAAGCCCCTTGGCCGAATGCAGAGTCATCAGCGACACCGCATCATCCTCGGCGCCGCCGTCGCGGTCCATCACCAGCGAGATGTGTTCGAGAAATCCTTGGAGGTTCTCGAATTCTTCCATCGAGCGCACCAGCTCCTTGAGGTTTTCGAGGCGTCCGGCGGCGTCGGCGGAACGATCCTTCTGCCACATCTCGGTGTAGCCGCTTTCGTCGAGCACGATTTCGGCGAGTTCGGTGTGCGAGACCACTTCGCGCTGCGCGCGCCAGCGATCGAAATTGACGAGCAGGTCGCGCAGGGAGCCGCGGGCTTTCGGTTTCAGCTCGTCGGTCTCGACCACGGCGCGGGCGGCCTCGAACAGCGGAATGCGGCGCTTGCGGCCGTGGTCGTGCAGCATCTGCACGGTGGCGTCACCGAGACCGCGCTTCGGCACATTGACGATGCGCTCGAAGGCGAGATCGTCGGCCGGCGAATTGATCACGCGCAAGTACGCCAGCGCGTCGCGGATCTCCGCACGCTCGTAGAATCGCGGGCCGCCGATCACGCGATAGGGCAGGCCGAGGGTGACGAAGCGATCTTCGAATTCGCGCATCTGGAACGAGGCCCGCACCAGGATCGCGATGTCGTTGAGCTTGTGGCCGGCGCGCTGCAGCTCTTCGATCTCCTCGCCGATGGCGCGGGCTTCCTCTTCGGAATCCCAGGAGCCGGTAACGGTGACCTTTTCGCCGTCGACGTCTTCGGTGCGCAGCGTCTTGCCGAGCCGGCCTTCATTATGCGCAATCAGATGCGATGCAGCGGCAAGGATGTGGCCGGTGGAACGGTAATTGCGCTCGAGCCGGATGACTTTCGCGCCGGGAAAGTCGTGCTCGAAGCGCAGGATGTTGTCGACCTCGGCGCCGCGCCAGCCATAGATCGACTGGTCGTCGTCGCCGACGCAGCAGATGTTCTTGGGGGGCGATTGCGACGTCATTTCGGGATGCGCGGTCTTCTCCCTCGCCCCGCTTGCGGGGAGAGGGTCTACGCCTTCGGCGTGCCCCGGAATGACGGAGGGGAGGTGCGCCTTTGGTGCAGTCGGCGCCTGCGACAGCAGCCGCAGCCACAGATACTGCGCGACGTTGGTGTCCTGATATTCATCCACCAGAATGAATTTGAAGCGGTTCTGGTATTGCCGGAGTACGTCGGGATGTTCGCGAAACAGCCGGATATTTTCCAGCAGCAGATCGCCGAAATCGGCGGCGTTGAGGATCTTCAGCCGTTCCTGATAGGCCGCGTAGAGCTTGCCGCCCCGGCCGTTGCCGAACACCGCGGCTTCGCCCGGCGGCACCTGCGACGGCGTCAGCCCGCGATTCTTCCAGCCGTCGATCAGCCCGGCGAGCATGCGCGCCGGCCAGCGTTTGTCGTCGATGTTGTCGGCCTGCAAGAGCTGCTTCAAGAGGCGGATCTGATCGTCGACATCAAGCACGGTGAAATTGGATTTCAGCTGCACCAGCTCGGCATGGGTGCGCAGAATGCGTCCGCCGATCGAGTGAAAAGTGCCGAGCCATGGCATGCCTTCGACGGCCTGGCCGAGCATCTGGCCGAGCCGCAGTTTCATCTCGCGCGCCGCCTTGTTGGTGAAGGTGACCGAGAGGATTTCGCCGGGACGCGCGCGGCCCATGCTGAGAATGTGGGCGATCCGACAGGTCAGCACCCGCGTTTTGCCGGTACCGGCGCCGGCCAGCACCAGCACGGGTCCGTCCAGCGTTTCCACCGCCTCGCGCTGCTCGGGATTGAGTCCGGCAAGATATTGCGGGATCGCGGTCGCACGGGCGCGCGCGGCGATGCCGCCAGCCGCGGGCTGATGGTCGGGGACGCCGTGATGGGTCAGCTTGTTCGGCTCGGTCATGCGAATCGTCTTCCGCCCACGATGGCACCGCGGGGCCGTGAAGGGGAGCCTTCATAGCAGGATTGAATGGCATATAGGGCTTTGGCGGCGGATTTGACAGGCTTTATCCAGCCCAGCGAGGCGGTACCGTTTCGGCATCCAGCCCCGATTTTGTTCCTTCGCTGGCTGAAATTTTCGTGGTTTCGCGGCTCGAAACCACCCGGAACATTCGTTCCCGGGCCGGATTATTTCTGCAGCCGATGCGCGATGATTTCAGTCGCGCTGACATCGAAACAGAAAGTGGAAACAGAGGTCCTACCATGCTGAGCTGGGTCGTTACGTTCCTGATCGTCGCGCTGATCGCAGGTATTTTGGGCTTCGGCGGCATCGCCGGAGTATCCATCGAAATCGCCAAGACCATCTTCTTCATTGCGGTCGTGCTGTTCCTGGTCTCGGCCGTGGTCGGTCTGGCGCGCGGACGTACCCGCGTCTAGCCCAAATCACTATTTCGAGGGCATCGCGATCTTTCGGCCGATACCCTCGGAGCGTGGGACGGCGCTATGGGCGTTCGCCAATGCCTCGATGCGGGCGCGAATATCCTGCGGAAACGGCGCGGTCTTTCGCGCGGCCATGTCGATGTGAATGGTCATGTTTTCCGACGTGGCGGAGAGCCAGCCCTGGGTGGCGTGGCGCAATTCCTTAAAGGTGTGCAGCCGCTTCTCGTCCGCCGCGACCAGCAGGATCGAAACCTGCACCGGATCGGCGAGATGGATTTCACGCAGATAGCGCACGTGGCATTCGGCGGTGAAGGTCGAGCCGTGGCGTTCCTTCATGTAGCCCGGCCCGATCCCAAGCTTGAGCCATAACTCGTCGATGGCGCGGTCGAACATCACATTGTAATAGGCCATGTTGAGATGGCCGTTGTAGTCAATCCATTGCGGCTCGATCTGCATCACCGACGACAGGAATGGTGCGGGCCGGAGCAGCGCATCGTCGCCGGCGGCAATAGTCGTCATTGTCCAACCCCGTTTGTTCGATCATGGTCTCTTGACCCGCTATATATCCTTTGCCACGGTCTTTTGCCGGGAGGAAATCGTTTGGGCCTAACCATAACCAATAATTTGAAACGGCCGGAGCCGCAGGCGCTGGCGAGCGCCATCGATGCGCTCGCGGCGCGGTTCGGCAACCGGCTGATCACCTCTCAGGCGGTGCGCGACCAGCACGCCCATACCACGACTTGGCTGGCGTCGCAGCCGCCCGATGCGGTGGTGATGGCGCAGGAAACATCGGATATCCAGGACGTGGTGCGGATCTGCGCCAAACACGGCGTTCCCGTGATCGCGTTCGGCACCGGCACCTCGCTGGAGGGGCAGGTCAACGCGCCGGCCGGCGGTGTCTGCATCGACCTGCGCGACATGAACCGGGTGCTTGAAGTCCACGCCGACGATCTCGACTGCGTGATCCAGCCCGGCGTCACCCGCAAGGCGCTGAACGAGCATCTGCGCGACCAGGGCGTGTTCTTTCCGATCGACCCCGGCGCCGATGCTTCGCTGGGCGGCATGGCGTCGACCCGGGCGTCCGGCACCAATGCGGTGCGCTACGGCACCATGCGCGACAACGTGCTGGCGCTCAAGGTGGTGCGCGGCGACGGCGAGATCATCACGACAGGCACGCGGGCGAAGAAATCCTCGGCCGGTTACGATCTGACGCATCTGTTCGTCGGCGCCGAAGGCACGCTCGGCATCATCTGCGAACTCACCATCAAGCTGCGCGGCATCCCCGAAACCATCGCGGCGGCGGCATGTTCGTTCGAGAGCGTGCGCGGCGCCTGCCAGGCCACCATTCTGGCGATTCAAACCGGCATTCCCGTCGCGCGCATCGAACTGCTCAACGCGGCGCAGGTGCACGCCTGCAATTCCTACTCGAAACTGTCGTTGCCGGAAACGCCGCTGCTGCTGCTGGAATTTCACGGCAGCGCCAACGAAGTCGCCGAGCAATCGAAGAATTTCGGCGAGATCGCCAAGGAGTGCGGCGGCGGCGATTTCACCTGGACCACCAGACCCGAGGATCGCACCAAACTCTGGCAGGCGCGGCACGACGCCTATTGGGCGGTCAAGAGCCTGCGTCCCGGTGCCGGCGTGGTGGCGACCGATGTGTGCGTGCCGATTTCCCGGCTGGCCGACTGCGTGACCGAAACCGAAGCAGATCTGAAGCGCCTTAATCTGATGTCGCCGATTGTCGGTCATGTCGGCGACGGCAATTTCCACTGCTCGCTGCTATGCGACGTCGACGATCGCGACGAGATGGCGCGCGGCGAGGACTTCATGCATCGCCTGGTGGAGCGCGCCCAGGCGATGGGCGGGACCTGCACCGGCGAGCATGGCATCGGGCAGGGCAAGCAGAAGTACCTCAAGGCCGAACTCGGCCCCGAAGCCATTGATGCGATGCGCGCGCTGAAGCAGGCGCTCGATCCGCAGAATATCTTCAATCCTGGAAAGATATTGCCGGCGGTCTAGGGCCTGTATTCATAAGACACAGCGGCCCGCAAATTGTACTCCGGCCCATCTATGCTTGCAGATATTTCAGGGCATGGCGATGTGGTGGTTAAAGAAGAGCAAGCGCAAGGAGATCTGGGACGAAAACGTCCAGTGGCCGATCGGCGATATCCAGGCGGCGCATAGGATACGCGAGATCTGCCGTTCCGCTGTCGACAGTGCTGAAAAAATTGGCGGCCTTGCCGACCGCCCGGATAGCAAGAAGAACAGATACGAGGCCGAACGGTACGAACGCGCCGCCAAGACCGCAATGCAAATCGCAATCAAGATTTCCGATGACCTGTTGCGCGATTCCTCCGTACGCCAGATCGTGAACTTGTGCGCGAAGGCGAACGATTTGAAGACGGCGCGGATACTGTTTCGCGCGATTCAGTCAGTATCGATCAGAGAAGATGTGCTGAATGATCATTCGGTACTTCGCCAGTGAATTTGCTTGCGGGCGCGGGGCGCCTCGCCAAGGCCAAACGGACGCGTTACTGAGCCGCGCTCGTCGGTGTGGCCGCTCTCTATTGAAGCACCACGCGGACCATTGTGGTGCCGCTGTCGATCATATCGAGTGCGCGCGCCGCAGCAGGGCTGACGTCGATGATACGGCCGCGACCATAAGGACCGCGGTCTGTTATGCGCACGACCACCGCTTTACCGTTGCCAACATTTGTAACCAGCACATTCGTGCCAAAAGGCAACGTGCGATGGGCGGCTGTAAGCCCCGCTGGGCCGGTTATTTGGCCGCTCGCAGTGTGTTGGCCACCATAAAACGAAGCCATTCCGTCTTCAGCGCGAACTGAGGACACCGCAACCGAAGACAGCACGATAGCCAGTGATAATTTGAGGGCGACCATTGGCTATGAACGCCAGTCGATCTACAAGGTTCCCTGCTGGCGTCAGGCCGAGTAGACTGCGTGGGCGGGTGGCGGCGCACGAAATTGCCGTGGAATAAGTGATTTCAATCAGAAGATCCGAAGGGAAAATGTCATGAAACGTCGCGAATTCCTGAAAACGGCAGGCGTCGGACTGGCCGCGTCAACTACTGTCGCTGCGCCGGCCATCGCGCAGTCGATGCCCGAGCTGAAATGGCGCTGCACCACGAGCTGGCCGAAGTCGCTCGACGTTCCGTTCAGTGCGGCGGAGACGATTTCGAAATACGTCGCGGAAGCGACCGACAATAAATTCCAGATTCAGCCTTTTGCCGGTGGCGAGATCGTTCCTGCCTTGCAGGCGCTCGACGCGGTGAGCAACGCCACTGTCGAGATGTGTCACACCGCCGCCTATTACTTCATCGGCAAGGACCCGACCTTCGCCCTCTATTGCTCGGTTCCGTTCGGGCTGAATTCGCGTCAGCAGAATGCCTGGTTCCAGGATCACGGCGGCCAGGACATGCTCAACGAGTTCGGCAAGAAGTCGAAATTATACGCCATCGCCGGCGGCAACACCGGCACCCAGATGGGCGGCTGGTTCCGCAAGGAGATCAACACCGTCCAGGACCTCAATGGTCTCAAGATGAGGATCGGTGGATGGGCCGGCAAAACCCTTTCCAAGCTCGGCACCATTCCGCAGCAGATCGCGGGCGGCGATATCTATCCGGCGTTGGAAAAGGGCACCATCGACGCCACCGAATGGGTCGGCCCCTACGACGATGAGAAGCTCGGCTTCTACAAGATCGCCAAGTACTATTACTATCCCGGCTGGTGGGAGGGCGGCACGGCGCTGCACTTCTTCATCAATTCGGAAAAGTGGGATGGCTTGCCGAAGGCTTATAAGGCGCTGCTCACCGTGGCCTGCGGCTACGCCAATATGGATGTTCAGGCGCGATATGACGCGCGCAATCCGCAGGCGATCAAGCGCCTGGTGGCCAATGGGACCCTGCTGCGCCCCTTCAGCCAGGCGGTGATGGAAGCCTGTTTGAAGGCATCGAACGAGGTCAATGCCGAGACCTCCGCGGCCAACCCCGACTTCAAGAAGATCCTGGATTCGCAGATGGCCTTCCGAGACGACGGGAATCTTTGGTGGCAGATCGCGGAATACTCCTACGAAACCTTCATGATCCGCACGCGCCCGAAAGGCTGAACGGGACCTCTCGAAATTCGGATCATTCGCAACGCTTCTCGCAGGTCCGCGCCGCGTCCGCTTTTCCCCGCTAATGGCGGAATAGCGGACGTGCCGTGCTCGCCCTCACAATAAAGCCCCGGACGATGCCGGGGCTCTATTTGTCGGAGAAACGCAGATCATTAGCGGGCGACGACCGGGCAGCCCCGTTTGCGGTTCAAGCCGAGGCGTCCAATATTCTCCGTAAGCCTTTCCTGATGCAGAACGGCTGCAAAGGTGGCCGCCTGGCTGCCTTATTGATTATCGTACAAAATCTGTGGGACGAATCCGCAACGCAAGTTGCGGTACGGCGAGCGAAGAGCTTCAGAGCTTCTCGACCGCCTTGAAAGTCCCATCGCGCTGAATCACCGTGAGAAAGACCTTGCTGGGCGCGTCTTGCAGCTTCGGCCCGAAGGTCATGATCGTTCCACTGATGTCGAATCTGCCGACGTCGTTGATAACTCTGAGCATGTCGGCGCGTGTCGGGTTCGGTCCGGTCTGCTCCAGCGCGGCGGCGACAAGGCGTCTTGAAAGATAACCCTCCAGCGATACGAATTCCGGCTTCATATTCGGATCGAGTACCTTTTCGGCGGCCTGGTAGTCGGCGACGACCTTCACCGAAATGTCCCAGGGGAAGGGGACCACCTCGGAGACAATCACGCCCTGGCCTTCGGGGCCGAGTTCTTTCGCCAGCGCGTTGGCGCCGACGAAGGAGATATTGACGAAGATCGGATTGAAGCCGCTCTTGTGCGCGAGCTTGATAAACTCGGCGCACGGCCCGTACGTGCCGACCATGACCACCGCTTCCGGTTCGGCGCGCCTGAGCGTGCGCAGCGCCGAGCCAACCGCTCTGGTATTGCGCTCGAACGTGCCTTCGGCCGTCAACTCCATGCCGCGCTTTTCCAGCGCAAGCTTGACGCCGGCCAGACCGTCGCGGCCATAGGAATCGTCCTGGTAGAAGATCGCAATGCTGCTGACATGAAGATCCTCGGTCAGGTGCTTGATCCACGCCTCGGCCTCGGCGGCGTAGCTGGCGCGAATATTGACGACGTTGTCGAGGTCCGGCGCGCGGAGGAATCCAGCCCCGGTGAACGGACCGATGAACGGCACATTGCTGGCCTTCGCAATTGGAACGGTCGCGGTCGTGGTGGGCGTGCCGACGGCGCCGATCAGCGCGAAAACCTTGTCCTCCTCGATCAGCTTGGTGGTCTGCACCACCGAGCGATCGGGATCGTAACCGTCGTCCCGGCTGATCAGCTCGAGCTTGCGGCCGTGCACACCGCCCTTGGCGTTGATCTCGGCGAATGCCGCGAGAATGCCTTGCCGCATGCCCTGTCCGAGCGCCGAGGACGGACCATCGAGTGCGGCCGCCTGACCGAACAGGATGCGATCGGAACTGACGCCGGTCTCGTCGGCGCTGGCATCAAGGGGGTTCGCCACCGCGAAGAAAATCGCGAGGCCGGTGCCGATCGTCAGTCGCTGTCCATGCATGGTGACATTCCGCGGAATGATGACGTCATCTGCCGCGGCCGGACATTATCGCCCCCGTTATGAAGAGCTCCTTAATTCTCCGGCGTGTGTTCCAAGCGCCTGCCGCCCGCGCGCGACCGGCGCAAAGCGTCTTGCATTTTAACGAACGCGTAAATCATTAATCGCGGCATATAAACTCGACGGCATTCGTCCTAATTCTCGCGAGCTTACTTTAAGTCCATGTCCGATAACGCATTCAGGCCCGGGATCTTTGGATCGGGAGTGTGGGCGGTCGAACGAAAGCCGGCGATGGGCGAACAGAATCAGTCTCGCGACATCTTGGCCGACGCAGCCCGGGGGCCGCCAAACCCCGCGTCGCGGCCGGGGCTTCACTTGCCGGCACTGGTCGCGGCAGGCATCGGACTGCTGCTGTCGTTGATCGCGGCCTACGCGGTCGGACGGTGGGAACAGCGCGTCACCATGGCCGAATTCGAGGGCGTCGCCGCGACCGAATTGATCGTGCTGCAGAACGGGATCAATGAATATCTCAGCCGGCTGATCACGCTGCGCACCCTGTTCGAATCCGCCAACGAGGAAGTTACCCGCAGCGAGTTCGAGGTTTTCAGCGGCCGCCTGTTTGAGAATCATCCGGGCATGCTTCGCGTCGCCTGGGCGCCGAGGATCAATCGCAAGGAGCGTGCCGACTACGAGGCCGCCGCGGTCAACGACGGCGTCGCCGGCTATCAGATCAAATCTCTCTCCGCCGATGGCAGCCTTTCTCCGGCGCCGCAGCGCAACGAATATTTTCCGATGTTCTTTTCCACCGAACCGAAGACCTCTGTTGTTTACGGGCTGGACTATTCAACCGACGCGAAGCGGTGGGCCACGCTGGAGCGCGCGCGGGATAACGACGCGGTCGCGGTGCTGTCCACCAAACTGGTTTACGACCAGAAGGGCGGCGGCGCCCATGGCGTGCTGGTCGGCGTGCCGGTATATGCGAAGGGAACGTCGCGCACGACGATCGCCGACCGGCGGCGCAACCTGGCCGGCTACGTCGTCGGGATATTCGATCTACCGCAACTGCTGCAGTCGGTGCGGACGGCGGCGGCGGCATCTTCCGCCATCGCCATCAATGCCTATCCGCCCGCTGCGGACCGACGCGTCGGGCCGCAACATTTCCCTGTTCCCGATTATTCATCGGCGCCGCAAACGCCGAAGTTGATGCAGGCCTTCGCGACGGGGTCGCGCTGGTCGGGCGCGCTTAGAATCGGTGATGCCGACTGGCAGGTGCAGGCCATTCCCGCCGCCGGCGGCCGGCTGACCACGCATTACGACCGCGCCCTGATCGTGCTGGCCGCCGGACTGATCATTACAATATTCGTGGTCGTCTATCTCAGTCTCGCCAGCCGTAACTCGCGCCAGATCGAATTGGCTAACCGACGCGTGCTGGAGCTTGCCCAGATCGACACCCTGACCGGGCTTCCGAACCGGGCGTTTTTTCTCAAACAACTGGAAGCCGCGGCCGACGCGCGCGGGCACCCGCGCGGCGCCACCTTCTCGGTCCTCATGCTCGATCTCGATCGTTTCAAGAACGTCAACGATTCGCTCGGCCACGCCGCCGGCGACGCCTTGCTCCGGGAGGTGGCGGAACGCCTGCGGTCGGCGCTGCGCGGCACCGACGTGCTGGCGCGGCTGGGCGGCGACGAATTCGCTATCATCCAGACCGGCTGCGACGATCAGAAAATGGGCAGTATCAATCTGGCGACGCGGATCTCCAGGCGAATCGCCGAGCCGTTCCTGTTGCCGGGTAATCAGGTCGAGGTCGGCACCAGCATCGGGATCGCGATGGCGCCCGGGCATGGCAGCGATCCGCAGGAGTTGCTGAAAAAAGCCGACCTTGCGCTATATCGATCGAAATCGGCGGGCCGCAACTGCTTTACGCTGTACGACGATGCGATGTCGGTGGAACTGGAGGCCCGAAATACGCTGGAAAGCGACCTGCGTGAAGCCGTCGCGCGCGGCGAGTTCGAATTGCATTATCAGCCGGTCTTCGATCTCAGGACCGGCGAACGGCGCGGCCTGGAAGCGCTGGTGCGCTGGCGTCATCCGCACAAAGGCCTGATCCCTCCGGACCAGTTCATCCCGCTCGCCGAGGAAGCCGGGCTGATTGTCCCGCTCGGGGAATGGGTGCTGAGGCGCGCCTGCCATGACGCGATTGCCTGGCCGCTCGAGGTCAAGGTCGCGGTAAACCTGTCGCCGGTGCAGTTCAAGCAGGCTGAGCTGTTCGACGTGATCATGTCCGTATTGTCGGAATCCGGCCTGCCGCCGGAGCGGCTGGAGCTTGAGGTCACAGAATCCGTTCTGCTGGAGCGCGGCGCGGAAAACCATGCGTTCATGCAAAAGCTGAAGAGAGTCGGGATTTCGTTCGCGCTCGATGACTTCGGGACCGGGCATTCGTCGCTAAGCTGCCTGACGACGTTCCCGTTCGACAAGATCAAGATCGACAAGTCGTTCATCGGCAGCCTCATGAAAAACGACAGATCCTCGGCGATCATATTGTCGATCGTGACGCTGGCGCGCGGCCTCAATATGTCCATCACCGCCGAAGGCGTGGAGACCCGCGAACAGTTCGAGATGTTGCGGACGCTGGGGGTGCATTTCGCCCAAGGGTATCTGCTCGGCCGCCCGGTGCGGAAAAACGAGCTCGAAAGTCAAGTTCGGCCGGACCGTTCGCGCCAGGACGCGGCCTAGCGCAGGCAGCCGGACATGGGCGATCCGCCATGGCCAGGTCGGTTTGGTGCCCAAATAGCGGAAGTCGCCTTCCAGATCTGGATGTCGCACAAAAGCGCCGCTTGATTGATTGTGCGCTTTTTGCTGAAATGCTCTCGGGCTGAGGTGCGCGATGAAATGGACAAAGGAGCGCGACCTTCTAATCGCGCAAACCATGGCGTTTGTTCAATCTGTCACCGGGAAGAAGCCGGCGGCGCAAGCTCGGATTGAATTCACCGCGGTAGATGAAATCGATAAGGTCGAACAGCCTGCCGAGATCGTACAGATCGCTCGCCCGTCGCCGGTTCCCCGGAGCGCATTGCGCGAAGAAATTCAAGGCAGGGTAGCGGCGTTCCGCGCCCACCAGCAACTTTTTAACCGCGACCGCGATGAGTATTGCCAGTCTGTCCTGACCAAACTTCGCGCTTCAGCGGGGAGCCAGCCCAAAGCGCCGGGCAACGAACCGGCCCAACGCTGAACTGTAACCTGCCCGGGATCGTCGATCGCGTCATTCAGACCGTGCGCCGCCCGCCTCCGGTCAAACCCCGACAAGCCGACAATTTCTGATCCGGCCGGCGCTTTGCATTTGTGTGCAGTGGTGCTCTCACATGCCCGGCTCAATCGGCTTTTCGATCGTGCCGCCGCTCTCGGCCCAATCCTTGAACGCGCCGACGTTGTACACTTGGCCATAACCCATGTCCTTGAGCACCTTGGCGGCAAGTGCGGAGCGCCCGCCAGATGCGCAATAGAGGATGACGGTCTTGTCCTTGGCGAAATTCTTGTCGTGGTAGGGCGATTCGGGATCGGCGCGAAATTCCAGCATGCCGCGCGAGACATGCAGAGCGCCGGCAACCTTGCCGCTCTTCTCAACCTCCGGCGCATCGCGGACGTCGACCACCAGCGTGTTGCCCTTCGCGATCATCTCGCGCGCCTGAGCCGGTGTGATCTTCGGCACCGCGGCGTTCGCGGCCTCCATCATCTGCTTTACGGTTAGCGCCATCTGGAGCTCCTCAATAGCTACGCAACCCTTCGGTGCATGCGCCGTGCACGATACAGGATTTCCGCGGTGGGCACCATGCGGGCGGCTCGGGGCAGGGCCAAATCCCGATACGACATCATTTCTTGACCGCGAGAGCATAGAGGTAGGCAAGGATCGCATCGACGTCCTCGTCGGAAAACTCGATCTGCGGCATAGCCCGGTGTCTGGAAACCATCCCCTCCGTGAGTTCGGCCTGCAACTCTCGCGGCGCAAACCGGGCGTAGATATCGCGCATCGGCGGGGCTTGCTTGAGCGGGCTCTCGCCAGCGGCTTCGATGGCATGACAGCGGCCGCATTTTTCCTGAAGGATGGCCTTGCCTCTGCTTCTGAGCTGGCTGGAGTCGGCGGCATTTGCCGTTGCGGATAAACACAAAAGCAGTCCAACGATCAGGCTGCGGGCCCGATAGGCAAAACGCGGTACCATGGGTCAAGTCTCCTTCGTCAGCTTTGAGGACTCAGGTAAGACGATTATATCTCAATGCGCTTTCTCAACCATCGAACACCACGACGCCGCGAAGATTCCTGCCCGCTTCAAGGTCGGCATAGCCTTGGTTTATTTCGTCGAGGCGATAGGTGCGGGTGATCAGTTCGCGCAGCTTCAAGGCGCCTGTGCGATAGAGCGCAAGAAGCTCGGGGATTTGCAGCCGAGGACTGGCAAAGCCATACACCGCCCCCATGATCGCCTTTTGGGTGACGAACAGTTCAAGCGGCGGAATCCTGATTTCCGTCACGGTGTCGGGCGTCAGCGCGGTCACCACGACGTTGCCGCCCCTGGCGGTAGCGCGGAACGCCGGCAGCAGTGTCGAGGGCGGATCGATGCAGACAAAGGCATGATTGACGCCAATTCCGTCAGTAAGCGCAAGCACCGCACGGGTCAGCTCTTCGCCCTGCGCGTTGACGCCGTGGGTCGCGCCGAACTCCCGTGCCCAATCGAGTTTCGCCGGCACGATATCGGCGGCGATGATTTTGCCGGCGCCGCACAGACGCGCGCCCTGAACGACGTTCATCCCGTCTCCGCCGCAGCCCACCACGAGCACGCTCTCGCCGGGCTGCACCCGCGCCCGCTGGCGCGCAGCTCCGACGCCGGCCGGCACGCCGCATGCAACCAGGCTGGCGAGATCGAACGGGATGTCCCTGTCGATCACGACGACGGAGGCCTGATCGACGATGGCGCGCTCGGCAAAGCCGCCGATCATGCAGAAGGCGCCGACCGCAACGCCCTCGCGGTCGCGCCGACGGTAGCTGCCATCGAGTTGCGGCCCTTGCGTGATGCGCGAGCCCTCGGCGCACAGATGATGCAGACCTTGCCGGCACCAGTGGCACTTTCCGCAGGCGGGGATAAAGGTGAGAACCACGTGATCGCCGGGATTGATGCCGCCGACCGCGTCTCCGGTCTTTTCGACAACGCCTGCGGCCTCGTGGCCCAGCACCATCGGCCGCATCGCGACACGCCGCTCGCCGCGCATGACGTGATAGTCGGTGCGACAGAGGCCGACCGCGGCGATGCGCACCAGCACCTCAGTGGGCCCCGGAGCATCCAGCGTGATGCGCTCGATCGAGACGGGGGCACCGACTTCACGAAAAACGGCCGCGAGCGAGTCCATCGTTCATGATGCAACAGCGAAGCGGGGGTGAGCAAGGATCATCAGCGGCAGCCGCGTCGGACACGCGGGGATAATGGCGCCAATTGGCTTCAGCGCCAGGTGCGCCGCTGAGACAGGATGTCTGAATTACCGCCGAAAGCAGAAGTCGGTCGGCCGCACCCGGAAGGACGAGGTTTTTGGCTCTGGGTCTATCCCCGCAACGAATGTTGCGATACGGACGCCTTAGATGCAAGCAGTCCAAAAATCGGTCGTTGTCGGATGGAAGTCACAAAGCACTATAGGGTAGGGCGCCGTTCCGCCGCCGACCGCGTCTACGCGCTGGTGCAGGGGCATGTCGTGCTAGAAGCGCCGACTAACGCAGCCAACCTGCCGCAGCGGCTTGAGCGCGCCTATTTCGGACACCAAAGCCATGTGACGGATGGCTCGGTTACATCTTGAAGACGTCCATACGGAAAGATCTTGACCCCGTCATTCCGGGATGGTCCGAAGGACCGGACCCAGAATCTCGAGATTCCCCGATGTGCAATTGCACATCTGAGGTCCGAACTTCGTGCGCCCCGGAACGACAGACTCATGCGGCTTCCCTTCTTTTACGGCTGGATCATCGTCGTCGTGACGTTCGTCACCATGGCGATCGGCGTCAACGCCCGCACCGCCTTTTCGCTGTTCTTTCCGCCGATCATCGATGAGTTCGGATGGGAGCGCGGCGTGACCGCGGGCGCCTTCTCCTTCGGCTTTGTGGTTTCCGGCGCGGTGAGCCCGCTGATCGGCCGCTTGATGGATCGCGCCGGCCCCCGCGCCGTGATGGAGCTGGGCGTCGCGCTGATGGCGGGAGGCCTGCTGCTGGCGCCGCTGACGACGCGGCCGTGGCATCTGTATCTGACGATCGGCGTGATGGTCGGTTCAGGAAGCGTCTGTCTCGGCTACTCCGGTCAATCCCTGTTTCTGCCCAACTGGTTCAATCGCCGGCGCGGCCTTGCCATGGGGCTGGCATTTGCCGGCGTTGGAATAGGCTCCATGACGCTGCTGCCGTGGGTGCAGCACATGATCGAGCAGACCGGCTGGCGGACGGCCTGCACGGCGATGGGCATTCTGGTTCTGGTCGTGCTCGCGCCGATCAACCTGTTGCTGCGCAAGCGGCCGGAGGACATCGGGCTGGAGCCGGACGGCGACGCGGCGCCTTCGGCATCGGCCAAGCCGATATCGTATATCGTCGATCCCGAATGGGCCGCCATCGACTGGACCCTGCAGCGGGCGATTCGCACCGCGCGGTTCTGGTGGATCTCGCTCGGCTATTTCGGCGGATTGTACATCTGGTATGCGGTGCAGGTTCACCAGACCAAATATCTTCTCGACATCGGCTTCAGCCCTGGTGTCGCGGTCTGGGCGTTGGGCGCGGTCAGCCTGCTCGGTATCCCGGGCCAGATATGGCTCGGACACCTGTCCGATCGAGTGGGGCGTGAATGGATCTGGACTGCTGGCTGCTCAGGCTTTGCAATCTGTTTCGCGGCCCTGATCGCGCTCAAGACCTTTCCGACCTTGCTGCTGGTCTACGTCATGGTGCTGGCGCAGGGCGCGCTCGGCTACGGCCTGACCTCGATCATGGGCGCGGTGGTTCTGGAAATATTTCAGGGCAAGCATTACGGCAGCATTTTCGGCAGCGTGATGCTGGCGGCCCTCGCGGGAGGTGCTGCGGGCCCCTGGGTCAGCGGCATTCTGCACGACCTTTCAGGCAGTTATACGATCGCCTTTGCGATTGGAATTGCGGTGAGCGGACTATCCGCGATTGCGATCTGGCGGGCGTCACCCCGCAAGATTCGGGCGGTCGCGGGCCAGTTGCATCGGGCGCAAGGGCGGACTGGCGCCAGCTAGAAAGAACTGCCCTTTACGGGGCTTGCCGATATCGGCGGCTTGTGGGCTTAATCCGCCTCCAAAATGACACCGACCGCATCGAGGGCGTCCATGAACGAGCATGTTCAGACCGCGAAGACCGAGCCTCTTTTCAATCCCTTGGCGCCGGAGTTCATTCGCGATCCCTATCCGTACTACGAGCGGCTGCGCACCACCGATCCGATGCACGTCACGCCGTTTGGTGCATACGTTGCGAGCCGGCACGCGGAGGCAAGTCTCGTTCTGCGCGACAGGCGTTTCGGCAAGGATTACGTCGAGCGGTCGGTGCGGCGGTATGGACCGCAGATCATGGAGGAGCCGGTCTTCCGCAGCATGAGCCACTGGATGCTGCAGCAGGATCCGCCCGACCACACGCGCCTGCGCGGCCTGGTGGTGAAAGCGTTCACCGCGCGCCGGGTCGAGGACATGCGGCCGCGCATCCAGCAGATCGTCGATGAAACGCTGGATCGCATTGCCGCCCAGGGGCATATGGATCTGATCGAGGATTTTGCGTTCCGGCTGCCGGTCACGATCATCTGCGACATGCTCGGAATTCCCGAGGATCATCGCGAGGTGTTCTACACCAGTTCGCGCGATGGCGGACGCCTGCTCGATCCGGTGCCGCTGTCGCGAGCTGAAATCGAGCAGGCCAATGCCAGCAACGCGGTGGCCCAGATGTATTTCCAGCAGCTGTTCGAGTTGCGCCGCCGCAATCCCGGCGACGACCTGACCACGCAATTGGTGCAGGCCGAGGAAGACGGCAGCAAGCTCTCCAACGAGGAACTGACCGCCAATATCATTCTGTTGTTCGGCGCCGGCCACGAGACCACCGTCAACCTGATCGGAAACGGGCTGCTGGCGCTGCACCGGAATCCCGACCAGCTCGCGCTGCTCAAGGCCAATCCCGCCCTCATCACCAACGCCATCGAGGAATTCCTGCGTTACGACTCCTCGGTACAGATGACCGGCCGGGTGGCGCTGGAAGACATCGATGACCTCGGCGGCAAGAAAATCCCGAAAGGCGAAAGTGTGCTCTGCCTGCTAGGTTCGGCCAATCGCGACCCGGCGGTCTATCCTGACCGACCGGATCGTCTCGACATCACCCGCCCGAAAATACGCCCGCTTTCGTTCGGCGGGGGCATTCACCTTTGCCTCGGCGCCCAGCTGGCGCGCATCGAGGCCGAGGTCGCGATCGCGACCCTGCTGCGCCGGCTCCCGGACCTGCGGCTGGACGACGCCGAGAATCCGGAATGGCGGCCGACCTTTGTCCTGCGCGGCCTCAAAAGGCTGCCCGCAAGCTGGTGATGGCGCCTTCGCGCGACGTGCTGTGACTTCGCCACAGTTGTCTCTATATGTATGACGCTGCTCGGCGTTGATTTCAGCGCGGCGGCGGGTGGGTGGCTCCGGGTCACCGTCGCGATGGCGCGCACGGCCTGGCGGATGCACCGCGGCATGCCGCGCAACGCCAACGCGCCGGAGCGTGCTCAAGGGGAGACACCGTGCAGACCACGCTGCTCGGATTGGCGATTGCCTTTATCATCGCGCTGATAGCGGCGCTGATCGGGCCGTACTTCATCGACTGGAATCAGTTCCGGCCGCAGTTCGAGACCGAGGCCACGCGGGTGGTCGGCGCGCCGGTGCGCGTCGGCGGCGAGCTGGATGCGCGACTGCTGCCGACGCCGTCGCTGCGGCTGCGCTCGGTGGTGGTCGGCGGCGCCAACGATCTCGGCAAGGTTCGCGCCGACAAGCTCGATGTGGAGTTTAGCTTGGGTTCGCTGATGCGCGGCGAATGGCGCGCTACCGAATTGACGATCAACGGCATGGCGCTCGATCTCGGCCTCGATTCGCAAGGCCGGACCGACTGGCCGGCATCGACCGGAAAGTTCAATCTGGGATCGCTGGCGATCGACCGCCTGAACCTGACCGGCCGCATCGCGCTGCATGACGCTGCGAGCCGCGGGACACTTGAGCTGAACGATATCGCTTTCAGCGGCGATGTGCGTTCGCTGGCCGGAGCGGTGCGCGGCGACGGTAACTTCACGCTGTCCGGAACGCGCTACCCGTTTCGCGTCTCATCCGGCCAGAGCGCGGACGGCAACGGCACCCGCGTTCATTTCAACATCGATCCCGGTGCGCGTGCACTGTCCGCCGATCTGGAAGGTGTGCTCAGCTTCGAGGCGCGCGCCCCGCGCTTTGAAGGCGCGTTGGTTCTGGCAGTTCCTGCCGGACTCAAGGCCAAGGGCGATGTCCCGATAACGCCTTGGAGAATATCGGCCAAGGTCAAGGCCGATCCGGCCGCCGCGCGACTCGAACAGCTCGAGGCCAGCTACGGCGCCGAAGATGGCGCGCTGAAATTTCTGGGGCTTGCGGACATTCGCTTCGGCGCTTCGCCGCTGCTGCATGCCGTGCTGTCCGCGCGGCAGCTCGACGCCGACAAGTTTGTCGCCAGGGACAACAGCTCCGCCGAGCCGATGCGACTGTTGCCGGGGCTGCGGGCTTTCATCGCAGCAATCCCGCTGGCTCCGATTCCGACGCAGATCGAGTTCAGCTCCGAGCAGATCATGCTGGGCGGGCGTCCAGTGCAGAATCTTGCCGCCGATCTGCATGCCGACGCCAGGTCTGATGTGAAGTCCTGGACCATCGACCGGCTGGACTTTCGCGCGCCGGGCGCAACCCGTGTGACCTTGAGCGGCACGAACCTGCAGCCCGGTCCGTCCGGCAGTTTCAAAGGTACGCTTAGCGTCGACTCGTCCGATCCGGATGCGCTGGCGGCGTGGTTGCTGGGCCGCAGCGAGGTCATCTATCGGACCCAAAAACCGCTGCGCCTGCGCGGCGATGTCAGTGTGGCCTCCGATCGCGTTGTGATCGAAGCGATGAAGGCCGAGATCGACGGCGGCGCCGTTGAAGGGCGGGTCGCGGTTTCAAATCAGGCGGCAAGCGGCGGCTCCCGCTTCGATGCCGAGCTGAAGGCGGAACGTCTCGATCTCGATGCCGCAACTGCATTCGCGCGTTCGCTTGCGGGCCCGCAAGCCGAGTGGCCGGACCAGGCGCAGCTGACGCTCGAGATCGGCCGCGCCACCTTGGCCGGTCGGGAGTTGCGGCCGTTCTCGGCGAAGCTGGGCTACAGTCCGAAGACGATCTCGCTGGATCAACTGAAGATCGGCGAGGCCAGCGGCGTGATGATGGAAGGGGCGGGGAGTTTCGACCGTATCGACGCGACCGGAAGGCTGGCGCTGAATTCAAGCGCCGCGTCGTTTGGTCAGATCACCGGGCTGATCGCGCCGCTCGCGCCTGCGCTGGCGTCGCGGCTCAATGCGATGGGGGCGAGCCCGGGCCCTGCGCGCCTCAAGCTGACGCTCGATCTCGACAAGAGCTCCGAACATGCCGATCGCGCCAACGCGCGCGCTGTGTTCGACCTCGACGCGCCGCAGCTCAAGGGCGTCGGCACGATCACCGCAAAGCCTGAGATCGCGGCCCTGCGCGGGATCGATCTCGAGGCGCTCCGGCGCAGCGAATTCGGCATTGAAACGAAACTCTCGTCGGAGCAGGGCGGTTCATTGCTGGTCTTGCTGGGGCTCGATCGGGCGATGGCGGCGGGCGAAGGCCCGGCGCAATTTGAGGGATCAATGACAGGTGCGTGGCGTGCGCCGCTGCGGCTGAAAGTCAGGATGTCGGGGGCGGGCCTTGATGCCGAGGCGCAGGGCAGCGCCGAACCCTGGGCCTCCGAACCCAAGGCCAGCGTCAACTTAAAGGTTCGCGGCGTCAATCTCGCGCCGCTGTTCGATCTCAAACCGTCCGATGCGCTGGCGCAGAACATCAGCCTTTCCTCGCGGGTGTCGCTTATGGGCAGCAGGCTGACCTTCGACGATCTGGACAGCGCGATATCCGGTTCGCGGCTGCGCGGCCGCGTGGCGCTGACCCTTGACGATGAAAGGAATGTCGAGGGCGAGGTCGGGCTGGATTCGCTTGATCTCGCGCCGACATTTGCGCTCGCCATCGGAGCCGCGGGACACGATGCGGCCGAGCCGCTCGGTTCCGGACTGCTGAAAGGCTGGCGCGGCCGCATCGCGTTTCAGGCGCTGCGCGGCGCGCTTCCGGGCGGCGGCGAATTGCGACCGGTCAGCGGTACGCTCAAGAGCGACGGCCAGTCGCTGACGTTCGACGCTGTCAAGGGCGGAATCGGCGGCGGCGAGGTGACGGCCACGATCGACGCGAAACCAACCGCGAATGGAATTGCGCTGAATGCGCGCGTTCAGCTAGGCGGTGTCGATGGCGCGGCGCTGCGCTATCGCGGACTGGCGATGCCCGCTGGTCGCGTGTTGATGCAGATGACGCTGGCGAGCCAGGGCCGCAGCGCGTCGGCGCTGACAGGCGCGTTGTCCGGAAGCGGAACCGCGACGCTGGAATCCGCGCGCATCGCCGGGCTCGATCCGCGCGCCTTCGACGCCGCGATCCGCGCCAGCGACAACGGGCAGGCGACTGACGACATCCGGCTGCGGCAGATCGTCGAGCCGGCGTTGTCGGCCGGCGCCTTGTCGGTCGCGTCGGCGCAAATTCCGTTCAATATCAGGGACGGCCGGATTCGCGTCGGCGCGACCACGCTCGATGCCGAAGGCGCACGCGCCATCATATCGGGTGGATACGATATTCCCGCCGACCAGACTGACATTCGCGCCATCATCGCGTCGACGGCGGTGGGGCAGGCGGCCAGCCGTCCGGAAATTCAGCTGTTCGCGGTGGGTTCGCCCGATGCGCTCGATCGCACCGTCGACGTGGCGGCGCTGTCGTCATGGCTGGCGGTGAGGGCGATCGATCGCGAAACCCGCCGGCTGGATTCGATCGAGCGCGGAGAGCCGCCGCCGGCATCGCCGGCGTCGATTCCGCCGCCTGCGACCGCGCAGCCCGCCGTCGAAGCGCCGGCCGCGGTGCCCCAGGATCAATCGCCTTCCGAGACGGTGATTCCCGGCCGCGAGCCGCACCGCTCTCAGCCGAAGCCCAAGGTCAGCCTTCCGCGTCCACCGGCTGCGCCGCCAAATCCGCCATCGAGTCCCGATGCACCGGTTGTCAGCCAGCAGGTCGCGCCGCTGCCGCCACCGATCGAGGTCCGCCCCGTTCCCGGCGTGGTGCGACAGCCGAAGTTGCGGCCGCCCCTCGTCCTGACGCCGCCGGTTGCAAATCCAGCGCGACCCTAGCGCGCGGATTTATCATCTTGCAGCCAAATATGATGATCTCGAAGCAGCGGTCCGATCGAGCTACACTACGAAGTGTGCGGAGCCAGGCGCTGCGTATTAGCGGCGACGTGCTTCCTGTAGAAGTTGATAATTTGGGACGAACTCTCGCCGCGCATCAGCATCGACCCCGCTTCGAGTGCTGCACCGATTTTCTCACTGACCATCAGATGGACTTCCGTCGCGGCGTCGACGCCTCCGGCCGCAATCCTTCTAAGGCGTATATCGATGACGTGGTTCGATTCGACCGCCAGCATCATGGCTGGATACCAGGGGTAAAAAAGCATCTTGCTGCTCCTGACAGCGAAAATGCTGCATCGGCCTAACAGCGTTGCCCGGCAAAGGTTCGATCCAGCCCGATCACTTGGGGCAGAATACGCAAAGGTGTGTCCGGAACCATTCGGTCGCCAGTCTGTTGGCTCTCCGACACATCACCTTTGGAGAAGAAAATGAACAAGCTCGCCATCTCTCTGGCAGTCGGCGCCACTGCGCTTTTTGCAACGGCTGCTTCGGCGGCTCCCCTTTCGGTTGGTTCGGTAGCCCAGGACAGTAACATTCAGAACGTGCGTATGGTCTGCAACGAAGACGGCCGTTGCTGGCGCCAACGCGGTGAACGCGGCGTTATCATTCGTGACTCGCGTGACTCGTATGACTACGCTCCTCGTGAGCGCTATATCGAACGTCGCGGTTACGAAGAGCGCGGACCTGGTATTGGCTTCCGTGCGCCTGGCGTCAGCATCGGTATCGGCGGCGACCGTTACTGAGCTGTTCCGGCATGCGCTCGAGCTATCGACCGCACCTGCCATAATCGGCACCGTAGCCTAACAATCAGCCCGACCGACATTGTTCGGTCGGGCTTTTGAATTCAGCAGCAATGATGGCTTGCTCCCCGTGCGAGCTGGTCGCAGCGAGGCGGCGCCTGAGCCGGTGCTTGCGGGTGTCGCAGCACCGCCAAGATTCGCGAAAGCAATCCGTGTTGCCCTTCAGACCTTGCGCTATCTCAATTAGCTGTTTGAGCGAACGCGCTATGAAAGCCTCTCCGCGGAGCGGCAAATGACCAGGCGCATCGCAGTCATCCAGGGCCATCCAGACCCGGCGGGTCATCATCTGCTGCACGCGATGGCTGACGCGTATGCCGAAGGTGCAACCGCAGCGGGGCATGAGGTTCGCCGCATCGAGGTAGGAAAGCTCGAGTTTCCGCTGTTGCGCACGCAGGAGGAGTTCGAGACCGGCGCGTTGCCGCCGGCTCTGGTGCAAGCGCGGGAAGACATGCGCGGGGCGGAGCACTGGGTATTTCTGTTTCCGCTCTGGCATGGAACCATGCCGGCGCTGTTCAAGGGCTTTCTCGAACACATTTTCAGGCCCGGCTTTGCCATGGAGTACAAGAAGGAAGGCTTCCCGAAACGACTGCTTGTTGGCCGTTCGGCCCGTATCGTCGTGACCATGGGGATGCCGGTGCTGCTTTATCGCTGGTACTTCGGCGGCTACGGTCTGCGCGCCTTCGAGCGCAGCATGCTGAGCTTCGCCGGAATCAAACCGGTCCGCGAGAGCCTTTATGGGCTCAGCTTTGCCGACGAAAAGAAACTGGCGCGCTGGATCGAGGACATGCGCCGGCACGGCGGACGGGGCGACTGACCGCCTCGACAAGAATTCGCATATCGGTGATCGAAGGCCTGCGACGCTGTTCGCGAAGGGGTCACAACACCGCGACACCGGCAATCGCGCACATCGCCACCACCGACCATGGCGGCAGCTTCCACACCGCCAGCAGCAAAAAGCCGGCGAGTGCGACGGCAAAATCGCGCTGGCTGAGGACGGCGCTCGTCCACACCGGGCTGTAGAGTGCGGCGCCGAGGATTCCGACCACCGCCGCGTTGGCACCCCTCATGCCGGCCTGAACCATCGGCCGCGGACGCAGCGAATCCCAAAACGGCAAAATTCCGAAAACCAGCAGCAAGCCCGGCAGGAAGATCGCGACCAGTGCGATCGCTGCACCCGCAAGTCCGTTCGGCGTCGGGCCCATGACCGCACCCAGATAGGCTGCGAATGTGAACAGCGGTCCGGGCACCGCCTGAGCCAGGCCGTACCCTGCCAGGAACGTTTCATTCGATACCCAGGCCGGAGCAACCACCTCCGCCTGAAGCAAGGGCAGCACGACATGGCCGCCGCCGAAGACGAACGCGCCGGAACGAAAGAAGGCGTCGAACAGCGCAAGACCTTGATGGTGTGTCGTACCGACAAGGACGGGCGAAGCAACCAGCAGCGTCGCAAAGATCGCAAGCGCAACCACGCCGCTTCGTCGGCTGATTGGAAAGCTCAGATGTCCGGCGGCGGGAGCCGCGGTTTCGCTGCGGCAAAGTGCCAGCCCGGCAACTGCCCCGATCGCGATCGCGGCGATCTGTCCGACCGATCCACTAAAGAAGACAACGATGACGACCGCGGCGAGTGCAATTGCAGCGCGCGGCCGATCCGGCGTGAGGCTTCGTGCCATGCCCCAGACGGCCTGGGCAACGACCGCGACGGCGACGAGCTTGAGGCCATGGAGAAGCCCCGATGCGAGGGGACCGGTGAACGAGGCCGCACCAAGCGCAAAGGCCAACAGGACGAGGGCGGACGGCGTGGTAAAGGCGAGCCAGGCAGCGAGCCCGCCCAGAAGTCCGTTTCCGCGCAGGATGCCCAACGAAAATCCGACCTGGCTGGAGGCCGGCCCGGGCAGAAACTGGCACATCGCGACCAGATCGGCGTAGCCAGCCTCATCGATCCATCGCCGGCGCACCACCAGTTCATCCCGGAAATAACCGAGATGCGCGATCGGACCGCCGAACGATGTCAGACCGAGCTTGAGAAAAGCCCAAAACACCTCGCCCGGCGAACCGGGGGCCGCGCTGTTGCTGGAGCCGGGATCGCCGCCGTTTGCCGCGGCATCGGCAGCCGAAGAATCATCCATCGATTTACTTTTTGCTCGCTCTTTTTGATCGCCGCTGCGCCGGGACGATTTCACCGAACAGCTCTTTTGCTTTCGCTGTAGCCAACCTGATAGCCTTGCGGCCGAGCGGGGTTGCTCGATAATACTTTCTCGAAGTGCGCCCCTCGCGCTCCAGGCGCGAGGCCAGGTAGCCCTTCTTTTCCAGTCCGTGCAGCACCGGATACAGCGTTCCCGGACTCAATCGATAACCGTGGCGGGCCAGCTCTTCAATCATCCACTGGCCATATAATTCTCCGTCGACGGCATGATGAAGAATGTGCAGGCGGATGAAGCCGCTCAGGAGCTCGCGATGGTCCATTCCGGCATGATGCCCTGGTTGTGATTTGACCTGAGCTTGACTATCGCAGTTCGATAGTGAAATTCAATAGCCATGTCTATTGCGTGAACGCCGACCCGGAGAAATCAGCATGTCCATGGCGCGGCGCGAGCTTCTGCAGCGCGGAGGAATTCTTGCCCTCGCGGCGGCGCTTCCCGGGCTCGCGCAGGCTCAGCCTTCCGGCAGCTCGCAGGGGTCATCACAAGGTGCCGCGGATCACACGATACGAATCGGCAACGGGCTGGTCGAATTGGCGCCGGACCGCATCATTTCCACCACGACCTATAACGGACAGTTTCCCGGTCCCTTGCTGCGCTTCAAGCAAGGTCAGCAGGTTGTCATCGACATTGTCAACGACACTGACACGCCGGAACAATTGCACTGGCACGGGCAGACCATCGCCGCGGACGTTAGACGGTGCAGCCGAAGAAGGCACGCCGTTCATTGCGGCCCGGGGAGGCCGCCGTATTTCGTTCAAGCCGGGTCCGTCGGGGCTGCGTTTTTACCATACACATCTCACACCTGGAGCCGATCTCTCGGGCGGGCAGTATGGCGGCCAGGTTGGCACCGTCTATGTGCAGTCAAAAGACGATCCCGGTCGATACGACCGCGAAGTCTTTCTCATGCTCAAGGAATTCCAGCCGGCGCTCAGCCGCGGAGGCGACATGGCGATGGATTTTCTGGCGCCTGCGACTCGGGTGAAGGCGCTCGAAGAAGCCGGCGAGTCTGCCATGCGCGGATCGCTGGCCAAGGGAATGCCGCACGGCTTTGAGGTCGGCTACAGTCTGTTCTCAATCAACGGCCGCATGTTGGGTCACGGCGATCCCGTCCGCGTGAAGGCGGGCGAGCGGGTCCTGTTTCATATCGTCAATGGCAGCGCCACCGAGATCCGCAGCCTCGCCTTGCCCGGGCACAACTTCGAAGTGATCGCATTGGATGGCAATCCTGTTCCGACACAAGTTGCCGTGCCGGTGCTGTGGCTGGGGACTGCGGAGCGTATCTCTGCCGTCGTCGAAATGAATCATCCCGGAATATGGGTGATGGGCGACCTTGCCGATGACGACCGCACGAGGGGCATGGGCATCGTGATTGAATATGCCGGCAAAACCGGAAAGCCAAAATGGACCAAGCCGGCTCCGTTCAAATGGGACTACACCCGTTTCGGACGACCTGATCGGCATGCCGCGGCGCCGGATGAAACCATTGACATGACGTTCACCAAGAACAATGCCGCCAATCAAGGTTTCAACGAATGGCGGATCAACGACGTGGCATTCTCCATGGAAAAAATGCAGCCGATGTTTCATTTGCGCGAGGGAAAGCGTTATCGGCTGCGCATGCGCAATGCCAGCGACGACATTCATCCCGTGCATCTGCATCGCCATAGCTTTGAACTGACCCGCGTGGCTGGAAAAGCGACGGCCGGGATCATGAAGGATGTCGTCATGTTGGGTGGATACCAGGAAGTGGAAGTCGACTTTGTGGCCGACAATCCCGGTCGAACCTTGTTTCACTGTCATCAACAGCTGCATATGGACTTCGGATTCATGGCGCTTTTCGATTACGCGTAGGGCAGGGCGGCGCGGCCTTGGTCACTGTATCGTCCGGTAGGTCGTGAGAAATTCGTCGGACCCGCTGGAATTGAAAGAAGGCGAGTCCTGCAATGCGCCGGGGTTTAGCCAGCGCCAAGGGCGCGCGCGATATTGTAGGTCGCAAGACTTGCCGCATAGGCGAGCGCGAACATGTAGCCGAAGGTGATCGCCATCCATTTCCAGCTTCCGGTCTCGCGACGGATCACAGCCAGCGTCGAGGCGCATTGCGGCGCGAAGATGTACCAGACCAGCAGCGACAGTGCCGTCGCAAGGCTCCATTTAGTGGCAAGCACCTGTCCGATCTGACCCGCTGCTTCCTTGCCGCCCTCGATGGCATAGACAGTACCGAGCGCGGCAACCGCGACCTCCCGCGCCGCCATGCCCGGGATCAGCGCAACGGCGATTTGCCAGTTGAAGCCTAGCGGGGCCAGCAACGGCGCCAGCGCCTTGCCGATCATGGCTGCCAGGCTGTAGTTGATGGCGGGGCCTTCGGCGCCGGCGGGGGCTAACGGAAACGACGCCAGAAACCATATCAGTACCATCATCGAGAAGATCGTGGTACCGGCCCGTTGCAAAAACATCTTCGCCCGCGTGTAGACACCGATAGCGATGCTGCGGGCGCGCGGCATCTTGTAATCAGGCAGTTCCAGCATGAACGGCGCCGGCGCGTAGTCACGCCACATGAAGAACTTGATCAGGAATGACACGCCGAGCGCGCTGGCGATGCCCGCCGCGTAGAGGCCGAACATCACCAGGCCTCGCAGATCGACCCAGCCCCAAATCTGCTCCGCGGGGATGAAGGCGGAAATGATCAGCGTGTAGACCGGGATTCGCGCCGAACAGGTCATCAGCGGCGCGATCAGGATGGTGGTCAGCCGGTCGCGGCGATTGTCGATTACCCGTGTCGCCATAATGCCGGGGATGGCGCAGGCGAAACTCGACAGCAGCGGAATGAAGGCGCGGCCGTGCAGGCCGGCGCCGCCCATGATGCGGTCCATCAGGAACGCCGCGCGCGCCATGTAGCCGAAATCTTCCAGCAGCAGAATGAACAGGAAGATGATGATGATCTGCGGCAGGAACACGATGACGCTGCCGACCCCGGAAATCACGCCGTTCTGAAGGAAGCTTTGCAGCAGGCCCGCGGGCAGCGTGTCATGAACCAGTTGCCCGAGCGCGCCGAAGGCCGAAGACAGCACCTCCATCAGCGGCTGCGCCCAGGCGAACACTGCCTGGAACATCACGAACAGGATCAGCGCCAGGATCGCCAGCCCCGCCACCGGGTGCAGCACCACCGCGTCGATCCGCGCGGTCCAGGTATCCGGCTTCGTCGGCAGGCTGATGGTCGCGGCGATGATGCGGTCGGCGTCGCGCTGGGTGGCGCGCAATTGCGCGACCGTCAGCGGCTGCCAGAGATTGGGCTGCGGCGGAACCGGCGCTTGCGCCGCGATGATCTCGTCGGTCCGGCGCAGAAGATCGGCGGTGCCGCCCTTGCGCACCGCGATCGATGTCACGACCGGCACGCCGAGCGCCTCCGACAGCCGCGCCACGTCCACGGTGACGCCGCGGCGGGTGGCGATGTCGAACATGTTGAGCACCAGCAGCAGCGGCCGGCCGGTGCTTTTGAGCTCGAGCACGAGACGGATGGTCAATCTGAGATTGGTGGAGTCGGCCACGCAGAGCACGAGATCCGGCACCGCCTCGCCGGGCGTGCGGCCGAGCACGACATCGCGCGTGATCTCTTCATCCGGACTGCGGCCGCGCAGCGAATAGGTGCCGGGCAAATCGACCAGCGAAACCTGACGCCCCAGCGGCGTGACGAATGATCCTTCCTTGCGCTCCACCGTCACGCCGGGATAGTTCGCGACCTTCTGGCGGCTCCCGGTGAGCGCATTGAACAGCGAGGTCTTGCCGCTGTTTGGCGTGCCCACCAGGGCGAGATGCATCAACGGGGCTTCCATCGCGGGGGGACCGTTTCGTCAAGCCACAATGATGGCCATCGCCTCGCGGCGGCGCACGGCGATGGTGACGTTCTCGACGCGTACGGCGATCGGATCGCGCCCGATCACGCCTTCGTGCAGTACCTCGACTCTGGCGCCCTCGACGAAGCCGAGTTCGATCAGCCGGCTTTCGAGTTCAACGTCCGACAGCGCGGAACCAGCACCCCCGGCGGCGAGGTGCTGAATCACGCCCGAATAGCCGCGTTTGGCCAGTCCCAGCGGTAAATGCGGGCGAGTGCCGTTCCGTTTAGTCATGACCTGTCTTTCCAATCGGCGGCCGGCAGGTCAAGCGCAGCGATCCAAATGCAGCTGCACCTTAGAGCGATTATAAACAAGCTTCAAAATCCCTGCGGCCCATCCGGGCTTTGCGACACATTCGCAGCCCGGTTCCTTGCGTAACCCGATCGGGGAAACCGAGATTGACCCATCGCAAGCATTTTCCGGCACGGAATGGCGGGGCGAAGCGAAGCGGGGTTAAGACCTGCGGCTGGAGGGATCGCCCACTTGCATCAACAGGAGGCGCGCATGATCAACTCTGTAATCAGGTTTGTGACACTGGCCATGTTTCTGGCGGCGCTGATTGCGACGCCCCCGGTCATTCCGGCTTTCGCCGCCGGAGGAGGCGGTGGCGGGGGGCGGGGGAGACCCCCCTCCTTCTGCGATGCCGCCGGCGCCGGACACCAAGGCTTCCCCGGCCGGCCGCACCACGCATAAGACGAAGAAGAAGCCCAGCAAGCAGTCGGGCATCGACGACCCCGGCTTCGCTCAGGGGTACCGCGCAGCCCATGCGACGATCTACGACCGCAATGATTATGCCGCCGCGATCGAGCAGTTGAGGGCGCTCGGCCACGACGACCACCCCAATGTGGCCAATCCGATCGGCTACTCCTATCGCAAACTCGGCGACTACAAGCTCTCGCAAGTCTGGTACGAGCGCGCGCTGAAAGCCGATCCGAACCATGTGCTGACCTGGCAGTATTACGGCCTGTGGCAGCTCGAACAGGGCAACCGCGACCAGGCGCAATATCACCTGAGCCGGATCGCCGCGATCTGCGGAACCGACTGCGAGGAGTATAAGTCATTGGCGGCTGCGCTGGAGAAACCGCCCGGCACCGGCCTCGTTTACTAGGTCTTGATGTGGCCCGGCGGGCGCGTCTTCCTGTGGAAGCGCCCGCGTGGATTCACGATTTCTTCCCGCAGGATTTCAAGCACATTTGATACTCGGTCTCGCACGTCGGGCCGGCATAATTCTTCATGCAGGCGCGCTGCTGATCGCTGCATACCTTGCAGCTTGATTGTTGAGCCTGTGCCGCATGACCGGCTCCGCAAATACCAGCAATCGTCAGCAGCGTTATCGTGAGCATTCTCATGACAGGATTTCTCTCTATCTTTGAAGCGGCGTCATGTTGGAGCAGCGTTGCTTCGGTGGGAACAGACCCCTCAGGGCTTCGCTCTGCCAGGATTGGCATCGGTCGAGCGGATCGATCTGATTATCTCTCCAGCGTCAACTTTTCGTGCTGGCGGTCTTGTCGAGGGCCGCGCGCAATCCCCGGGCGAGCTTTAATGCGTCGTCATTGGCCCAGAAGTGGAGGAAGAACAGTCGAGGCTGCTCGTCCAGCATGTGACTGTGGACGGCGGTCACATCGATGCCGTTCGCGCGCAACGCCTTGATCACCGGGTTCACCTCGTCGCCGGAAAGAACAAAATCTCCGGTGATAGCCGCCTTGCCGCCGCCGGTCGGTTGGAAGTTGATTGCGGTGGCGGCGCCCAGCGGCCCCGCTGGTGCCATTTGCTTTCCGCCCTCCATGATGGGATCACGGCGCGGCACGCCAAATTGATAGACGCCGCCGTTTGCCTGGCCTTTGACGCCGATGATCTGATCGAGCTGCGCGGTGTCGAGATCGACCGCCGGCGCAGCCGCAGCTGCCGCGGGGGGCGCCAGCGGCGTCTTGCTTGCGCCGAGCGCATCGCGAATAACGGCCGCCATCTTCGCTGGGTCACCATGGCCGCCCACGTGCATATAAAATGTCGCGGGACTCGCCCGCAGCAGATGATTGTGCACGGCGGTAATCTCCAGTCCGCCTTCGATGAGCTTGAGCATGACCGGATTGATCTCGGTCTCGAGCAATACGAGATCGCCCATCACCATGGCTCCTCCGTGCGCAGGCTTCAGCGCAACCCAGCCACCAAGGGCCAACGCCGGTTTGATCGTGACGCCATCCAGCGTCACGGTGAGATCGGTGCGCGGAAAGCCGTAGCGATGTACGTCACCCGACACCGCGGGCTTCCTGCCAAACGCGTCATCGACTTTTTGCCAGTCGATGTCCTGGGATGTGGCGACCGTGGGCAAGGAGGTCGCAAAAATCGCAGCCGCGAGCCAAAGCATGATACGCATCTAATCCTCCTCGTTTAAACTGGTGGTGGGCAGCGCAAGGTTCGCATCCAAAACGTTCGCTCCGACTGCCATGGCGCGTAACGCCATGGCGAAACCCGCGCTGACCTTGCGCACGTCGCCGCAAAAGATGACACGTGAGTCGTCGTCGAGAGGGGCAGTTGGCCGGCGATCGATGTGATCGCGGCGGGATACGGCCGTTTTGTTCTGATCGGCGTGACGGTGAACGTCCACCACGATCGGCGCTGTGTCGGAGCCGATCTCTGCAAAAGGGCGATGTGGGAATACCGGCTGATTTCGTTGGTCCATGCGCAATCTCCCCGACGAATCGAGCGTTGCGCAGAGCTTGGACGGAGACCGTCTGATGGGGAGCCTGCGTTTCCCCGCAACAGATTTAGACAGAGTGCAGCGCACACGCAACAGGAACGATCGGCGACCGTTTGAACGCCGCCAGATATCACGAAGCCGTGTACGCGCCTTCTTTCGTACCGTGCCAGGAACCAAAGCGCTCACCGATCCTTATCGCGGACATATGTCGGGAGACGAACATGAAGACAGCAAATATCGTTTTGGCAGGCATTGCGGCCCTGTCCATCACCTGTTCAGGCGCCTTGGCTCAACAAGCGCTGACGGGAACCATCAGCAGGGTCGATGAAGCCAACGGGAAGATTGCGATTCAGCAGACCCAAAGCGGCACCGTTGGCGCCAACACGGCCGGTGCTGCCGAAGATTTTAGGGTTCAGGACGGGTTGATGTTCAATGCGTTTCAGGTCGGCGACAAGGTTGCCTTCACCGTCAACGAGGTCGGCGGCGTAAAGACAATTACCAAACTTCAAAAGCAGTGAACGACTGAAGCAATCAGGGCAGTGTCCGGATTTCGACGCTGTCGAAGCGGGTTACGCTGTCGGCCTTGGTCCAGAGCGCAATCTTGCCGGCGCCGGCAAAGGTCCGGTCGCTCGCGGTGAACAGTTGCCTGCCGTCGAAGGTGATCGTGAACCTCTGACCTTCCGCCCGGAGTCCGAGCTGGTGCCATTGGTTGGCCGTCACCCGGGTGTTGGCGGCTTCAAT
>Ga0097691_1000289_pt1 | contig 46751 bp, 37 predicted proteins | sample NGESurdeep072012_8_FD_72858 | JGI IMG/M metagenome (GOLD analysis project Ga0097691, IMG submission 72858) | Arctic peat soil microbial communities from Barrow, Alaska - NGEE Surface sample 210-1 deep-072012 | ecosystem: Environmental > Terrestrial > Soil > Wetlands > Peat ... | reverse complement strand
AGTGTCTGCTGTTGCATCGCTCTACCAGCCCTCTGCCAAATTTCCTCTCAATCTAAACCGCAGATCGGTGGAAATCGAAGTACTTGTTCAGAGTCTCCCTAGGACTGTTGCACCAGGAGTTTGTGGCGGAACGGCCGATTTGACCTAGTCGGTGTCACCGATTGCCGTAATCCCCGCCCTTGGAGTTCCTCCCTCGCGTCTGGTGGGATGAACAAAGTCGAGAGGATTCGTCATGTGATTCAGTTCAAGTACGTCCCTCTTACGGGGATGCTCGTCGTCTCCACCGTCCTCGTGGGGCAGCAGGACCGCCCCGGCCTCAAAGACCCGCCGGTGTTCAACCGCCCGCCACATTACTTCCTCACCGAGGGTGGCGCCCTCGAGGACAAGCATTTCGACGGATTCGAATTCCGGGTGAAGACGGGCAACAGTTGGGAGCCACAGCGCGTTGAGGGACACTGGACACGATCTCTGTACTCGTTCGATGGCAGCGGTGCTGCCGTCAGTTCGGTGCAGACCATGGGCCGGACAATTGGCGGAGAGTGCCATGAGCGTCGGCTGTTGTCTTCGCACACACCTTACACTTTAGTAACCAACAAACATTACTGTGATTGAACGCAACTTACTGAAAAGACATAAGAACGAGGTGCTCCTAAATTCGATTACTCGCCGGAAGTTACTTTCTGGCTATTTTTCCTGTTGAATTCTTGCTCTGGGCATATAGTATCGACCTTCCGAATTGCTCAGACAGACTAGCGATTCGGAAAATCTCAACAATAAGGGTTTTTTCAATGAAGAAAACGGAATGTGTCCGTCCGCGCCGCAAGACCGTGTTCGCAAGTCTGCGTTCGCGCCTAACCTGGATGGATCGCCGCTCTGTCAGTTCAGTTCTATTGTTCATTGCCATTGCTGGTTTGACTTTTTCATTCCCCGCTTCTGCTTCCGACGTCGAGGCCTTGGGCAAGATCGCTCCCCGCCTTGCATCCCAGACCGCGCTTGGCGGCAGCAGCGAAGCCCTCATCGTATTCGCCGAACAGGCCGACGTGAGTGCGGCAGACAAGCTGCCAACCAAGCTGGAAAAAGGACTCTATGTTTACAACGCGCTGAGAGCGGTCGCTGAACGCACGCAGGCGCCCATGCGCAAAATGCTGCAGGAACGCGGAATCCCGTTCCAGTCTTTTTATGGCGTGAACATGATCAAAGTCACCGCGAGCCGAGACTTGTTGTATGAGCTTGCGGGCCACGATGAAGTGCAACGTATCGAGGCTAATCCGAAGGTCCAGAGTTCGATTCCGCAAGGCACACTGAGTCAGTCCAACCTTTCGAATCCATCCAGCCTGACACCGCACGGAGTGGAATGGAATGTAGCGCGAGTCAATGCGCCGCAGGTCTGGGCCATGGGCTATCGCGGTCAAGGTATGGTGGTGGCGAACGCTGACACGGGCGTGCTCTGGAACCACATTGCTCTGAAATCTCATTACCGCGGCTGGAACGGAAGCTCCGTCAATCACAATTACAACTGGCACGACGCCACCAGCGCCCATTCTCCAACTCCTGTCGATCCACAGTTTCACGGAACGTTCACCATGAGTGAGATGGTGGGCGATGATGGACAGGGCAACCAGGTTGGCGTGGCGCCCGGTGCGAAATGGATCGCCTGCCGCAACATGGATCAACACGGCGTGGGCTCTCCAGCACAGTACATTGAATGTTTCGACTTCCTGATGGCTCCTTACCCGATCGGGCATCCCGAACTGGCCAATCCCGCCCTTGCTCCCGATGTCATCAACAATTCGTGGGACTGTCCGGCGACCGAAGGTTGCTCGCTCACCACCCTGAGGGCGGTCGAAGCCGCTGTGAAAGCAGCAGGGATCTTTCAGTCGGTGGCGGCGGGAAATTACGGACCCAACTGCTCCACGGTCATGACCACTCCCGCGATCTACAGCAGTGGAGTCGGCGTCGGGGCTACTGACTCCTATAACTCAATTGCGAGGTTCAGCAGCCGGGGCCCGGTAACGGTGGACGGCAGCAACCGGTTGAAGCCGGAACTTGTCGCGCCTGGCTTCAACATCAGGGCAGCCATCCCTTATAACAACATGTACCAGGGAAGTTGGTCCGGCACTTCGATGGCGGCCCCTCATGTTGCCGCCGGCGTCGCTCTCTTTTGGCAGGCGAGGCGGTCATTTATCGGGCAGGTTGACGCAACGACGGCACATTTGACCCACAACGCTACCCACCTCACCAGTACCCAAAGTTGTGGTGGCTACCCTGGGCAGTCTATCCCTAACGCTGTTTTTGGGTCGGGACTATTGAACATTTTGAGGGCAGTGCAAGCACCTTAGCGAAGCATCTTCCACCCCTGGACGGAATTCGATCTGACAAGCGCCGGCAAAGCTGATATACAATCCACGGTATTTTCCGGTTCGCCGGCGCTTCCTCGTTAGCATGCGCCGAGCGAGTCCGCATGACGACGATTGAACCATCTAGCAATTACGGAGGAGGAGACATGGACCCATCTTTTTCGAAACAGGTGCCGTCCAGGCGGCGATTCCTGCAAGTGGGCGTGGCGGGCACTATGGCTGGACTGCTGACTTCGGGCTTGGAATTTGCTAGCCCTCTGCCGGCGCTGGCGCAGAGCACGCTGACTCCCGATGGAGCTTTAACCGAACTGATGGAAGGCAACAAGCGGTTTGTGTCGGGGCGCTTGACCGCTCATGACCATGATCTTGCGATTCTCAAGGAGCACACGATCGAAAAGCAGGAGCCGTTTGCGGCTGTGCTGTCCTGCGCGGACTCGCGCGTGCCCGTCGAACTGGTCTTCGATCAGAGCATCGGCCACATTTTTGTCACGCGAGTTGCGGGAAACGTCATCACTCCAGAGATCATCGCCAGTCTCGAATATGGCGCCGCTGTTCTGGGTACGAAGGTGATCCTGGTTATGGGACACGCCAATTGCGGAGCAGTCAGTGCAACCATCAAGAGCAAGGAAGTTCCCGGTCAGATTAGCGCGCTGTTCCCGCACATCCAACCCGCAGTTGACCAGGCTGGGGCGAACCTCGAAGCGGCGACAAAGGCGAACGCCAAGATCCAGGCTACCCTGCTGAGCCAGGCTTCGACTGTCGTCTCCGGCCTGGTGAAAGAAAACAAGCTGAAGGTCGTAGCGGGCTATTACGACCTCGGTACGGGTGCCGTGACGCTGGTGAACTAGGGCCGCAGATTCCGAGGAACTCTTGGGGCGGTGCGCGCCACTGATTCGCCCCACTCACGGACGAGCGGGAGACCCGCTCAGTAGCCGGCCCAGTGTGGTCTCGCGAAAAGCGCGGAGCCGGGGGTGAGCTGGCGCTGCCAATCCAGCTGACCATTGAGGGCGTTGAAGGTCAACAGTGCGCCATCGAATGTACCCACTTGTACTTGAAAACCCTTTTCAAAATGCGGAATCGCCAGCAAGTCGGTGCAGCTCATCCGGGCTGTGAAACCGGTACGGATGAGATCCATTTCGTTGCTCCCGTATTCGGATCGAGAGCAATGAGGAAGCCGGGGGATCCGCCATCCTGTTCGGCGACGGCCACGAGAGACGTGCCCCAGACGTGATCGAAGTGCACGACTGGCGCGCCGGGATGGCCGTCTAGCTGTACTTCCCACAGGACACTACCATCGGAGGCGCGCAACGCGAAGACCTGGCTGCCCACGGTGCTGGCCCACACCACGCCACCAGCTACGACTGGTATCTGGAAATTGAAGTCGCGCGGATTCTTAAAGGTCCACAGCAGTGACCCGTCAGCGGCCGAGCGCGCACGCAGGGTGCTGTCGCTGAGGTTGTCGTAGTACACCACCCCAGCGTGGACCCTCTGCCCAAACGCATACTCGGGAACGCTCCACAACTCGGTGCCCGTTCCTGAAAGTTGCCCCATACTCGTCCATGGCAAACAGCCGGTTGCTGCTCATCAAAGTGAAGCCCATCATGTGCGCCATTGCTGTCTCCCATGCGGTCAGCCGTACGTGCTCCGCGGTTCGAAGCTCCGACCTGCGGACTCGCCGCCCGCTCATCGGACAAGTATTCGCCTGACAGTTAGAGCCGCTGGCGCGTGCAGCTCTCACCGATACAACTACCGCTAGGGCCGGGACGTGACTTGAGCCATATTTCCGGTGGTCGCCGGAAGGTCCGCGGCATACTTCGCAAATTCGAGTTCCTGTGGCGAGAGATTGCCGTAGCGTCCAGAGTCAATTTGCCGCTGGCGAGCGTCCGGCGGCATGGCCCGCAGAGCGCGAATCACATTCTGCACTTGAGGACTAAGTTGCTGAATTTGGTGCGTACCGGAATTCGCAGGTGTGTAATGGCTCGGCGTGACCGCGGACGCAACGGGCCTGTAGCTCGAAGATCTCGGCGTATAAGCCGCGTTCTGTATGGTCACGGAACTCGAGTTTGGAGGGCTCACCACCCGCGCGGGAGCGCCCGACTGTGTCGTCGGTGCGTAATCGTAGGAATTGTCGCCATTCTGGCTGTAAGCGGTCGGCTGGGCCGAAACATAACTCCCCGACACATAGGCCGCGGGCTGCGAGTAAACGACGTACGGGGAAGGATAGTAAGGGTTGTAGTAAGGATCGTACGGAGATCCCCACGCGCCATAGCCATACACGCCGTACCCTGGCCAATACGATCCCCAGCCGAAGCTGATGCCAAAGCCCCATCCCCAACCCGATCCATATCCGAAACCGTAGCTAGGGTAACCCCAATTGCCCCCGTGTCCGCCGTAGTAACCGCCATGTCCACCGTAATAACCGCCGTTGTGTCCGCCACCACCGTAATAACCGCCGTTGTGTCCGCCACCACCGTAATAACCGCCGTTGTGTCCGCCACCACCGTAGTAACCGCCGTTGTGTCCGCCACCACCGTAGTAATGGCCTCCACCACCGCCGTGGAATCCTCCGCCGCCTCCACCACCGCCGTGGAATCCTCCTCCACCTCCACCGCCATGGAACCCTCCTCCGCCTCCATGACTACCAGCTAGAGCGGGCCGCGGGGCCCATACCAAAGTTACCAGCAACAATGCTGCAAACAGAACTCTCAATACGATGGGCTTATTCACTTCAGTACTCCGCCCGGATGCATGCTACTTTCGCGACGAGCACCACGGGCCGCTTATATTTTAATCCCTCGCTGCGATGCTGGCGTCAAATTCGTCCACGAAACCGAGAGCCTGTTTCGAACCATTCTGGCGCGAATGAGAGCTTCCCTACCAAACGTTCCCGGTCCCCTGGCGTGTAGCTAGCGGCGGACACGGAGTTGGCGATCACGGTGTCGGCCTGCACTGCCCCGCTGCAGCGCAACATGCCCGCGTTCACCACAATCAGCGTGCCATTAATCTCGAGCTCGGCAGCCTGCAGCACCAGTTTGCCCGGGGTGCTGACCGTGATCTTGCCATTGTTCAAGCTGATTGAGTTGCCGTTCGTGTCCTCGATCAAGATGGAAGTTGGTCCATCGTTCAGCGTGATGCGCTGTCCCACCGCGGTTTCGATGATGAGTTGTTCGTGGCCGCCCACGGCTACGCGACCGCAGCATGCCGGTTGTTTTTGAATCGCCATTCTACCCACCTCCGTGCGGAACGCTATCGCACCCACCGGGCCAGCACAATGAAAAAGGCCTCGCGTTCGAAGGCAACGTCTTGCTTGCAGCCGCGTCCACCGCAATTTCACAGAATAATTTAGCGTCCCATGGTCACAATCCCCATTTTCAGCATACAATTCGAACACGATTTTTCTGGGGTGAGGAATTCCGTGGCGGCGGCCGAGTGTAGAGCTCTGGTCGCACCCGGCCTGTGGTTTACCTATATTGGGCTGACTGTCCGCGCTGAACGTTTCCTTAACTGACTCGCGCGGACAGGTCGCTTTTACGGCAAGCTCTCCCTAAGGATCGTCGGCGTCAAAAAGGTTTAGTCCCCGGGGGATCGCGTCATGTGCTCTCAGCCAACTTGGTACCGGCCTGTTTTCCGAGTTCTGGTGATGGCTTTAACTCTGATGGTTTCTGTTGTGTGCGCGCAGGGCCAATCCATCGATACGCCGAACATCGTGCCGCGCCATGAAGCCAGGACCTCGTCTTACATTCCAGCAGGCGCAACCCTTCCGGCAATGCGGCCCCGCCCGATGCGCGTGGATGTCAACCTTGTCCTGGTGCCGGTCACGGTGGTGGACTCGACCAGTCGCCCTGTGATCGATCTTCCCCAGCAAAACTTCTCGCTCCTCGAGAGTGGAATTCCGCAGAATATCCAATTCTTCTCCCGCGAAGATACGCCCATCTCGGTCGCCATCATTCTTGACTTCAGCGGCAGCATGGGAGACAAGATCGAATATGAAATGGAAGCTGTCGATCAGTTCTTCCAGAATGCCAACCCCGACGACGACTACTATGTGATCACCGTCTCCGACCACCCCACCCTTGTCGCCGACTCTTCGCAATCGCTGGAGTCCATCCAGGCCAGCCTGTCGGGCATTCAACCCCATGGTATGACCGCCCTGTATGACTCGATTTACCTGGGGGTCAACAAGCTGCGCTCGGCGCGCTACAAGCGGCGTGCCATGGTCATCGTCTCTGACGGCGGCGACAACAGCAGCCGCTACAACCTCAAGGAGATCAAGTCGGTGCTTGCCGAATCCGACGTGCTCACCTACTCCATCGGCATCTTCGACGACATACCGGTTCCCTTGTTCAAGACCATCGAAGAGCGCATGGGGCGGAAGTGGCTCGACGAGGTGACGCGAGTCAGCGGCGGACGCAACATCCCCGCCGACGATCGCCGGCAGATACCGCAAATCGCGGCACTGGTCAGCCGCGAGATGCGCAGCCAGTATGTGCTTGGGTACCGTCCCAGCGATCTCAATTACGACGGTAAGTGGCGCAAGATCACGGTGAAGCTGGCCGAAAATCCTGGCCAGTGGCACGTGCATTTTAAGGAAGGCTATGTAGCGCCGGGACCGTGAAGCAAAGGCGTGCTGCGCTGTCCCGCCGTCGTTTCGATAACGAACTGTTCGTGGCCGACTAAGATTGTAAAGCGAGCGATTGTGGACCGTCGCGGGTGTCTTGCTCGAACGCTTAAGGAGTACTCGCGTCGATGCGGGCGTGATATCTCTTTCGAGCGTGGACCTGCAGATGTTTTCCGCCCTTTTCCGCGACGATGCTGATAGTCCGATACTTTCCGTTCGGTTCAAAATCGGCCGGCTTGTAAGCGATCAGGTAGCGGCTGCGAATCTGGTCGCGCAGCTTATCGAAGGACTTCCCCAGGGTGCTCAGGTCACCCGGGAACAGCGCCTCTCCTCCGCCGCGCTCTGCCAGGGTTTGCAGTACCTTGTCGGCCTCGGTCTTGTCGACACCACTCTCTTTTGTACTGATGGTGTAAACGGTCACGCCAGTCGTCTCCTCATCACGAATCGCCTGTCTCAGGCTGGTGTGGCTGGCGTTGTCTTCTCCGTCGGTTACCACCACCAAGACCTTTGCGACCCTCTCGCGTTCAGGATATGCCGCGAGTTTCCAGCACGCATACGGCACTGCATCGAAGAGTGCGGTGCCGCCTCCTCCAGCCAGTTTGTTGACGCCATCGCGAAGCTTGTCGTGATCGCCGGTGAAGTCCTGTGTCACCGTGGGAACATCGGCAAACCCTGCAACAAAGCCGAGGTCGGAACTATTGGTGAGCATTTCTTGCAGGAACTTCGTAGCAGCGTGCTTTTCAAACGAGAACCTTGACAGTACGGACCCACTCGTGTCGATTAATAAACCGAGGCGCAAGGGAAGTTTGGACTGCGGGACAAATTGCAGCACTTTTTCCGGGGGCTTGTTGTCGTCGCGGACCGTAATGTCGGTTAGCGCAAGATCGGTTATGGAATGTCCGCCGCTCGTCACGCCGAAGAATACAGCCACTTCGTCGACGACTTTGCGAATCGTCCATTGATCAGGCGGCCCAGGCGGTATATCGGAGGCCGTGATCGAAGCCGTGCTCGTGACGGTGTTTGCCTCGACGCAGTCAATGCAGTTGGCACCTCCGACTTCATCGCCAATGCCGGCCAGTTGCGCTTTGAGTCGATCGGAGTTCGCTAGACTCTGGGATGCACTGGCTATGAGCGTCGTCCTCGGCTGGTGGGCGGATGGACTCGGCTCTTGACTTATCTTCTGTTGGTTCCGACCGAGAATATCGAGGTTGTAGCGAGCGCTCGCAGCTAACGGATTGGCGGGATCTTCCCGCAGGAAAAGCTCCAATTCGCTTTGAGCGACCGGAAGGTCATTCAGGGCCACCGCCGCCACAGCGGCGACATAATGCGCATTTCCCATCCCTTTATGTTGCAGCGCATGAACTCGTCCCACCGTCTGGATGGCCTCTTGATATTGATGGTTGCCATTTTGCGCATACGCCAGGGCGGTCAGGATGCCAGGGTCGGTGGGAAGAAGGGCGGCAGCCTTTTCCAGATGTGTTCCCGCCGTCACATAATTGTTCTGTGACAGCGCCAGCCTGCCCAGGTTCAGGAACGAACCGGCATACTTCTGATCGAGTTTCGCGGCCGTCTCAAACTCGCTCTGGGCACGAGCGGAATCGTCCAGGTCCAAATAAGCTAACCCAAGATAATTGTGCGCAGATACGAACGAGGGATAAGCCGAAATCGCTTTTTGCAGGTGGCCGATGGCCTCCTGGGAATGCTGTCCCCTTAATTGAGAAGTTGCCTGATTGAACTCTTTCACCGCGTAAGCAGGTGCGGTTAAATCCAGGGCAGACAAGGCACCCGATTCAATCAATCCTTTCTGACGCTCTTGCTCTTGCGGACTCGGTTTCTTGTTCTGCTGCTGCAGAATGATCTGCGCGAAGTCCATGCTTTCGAATTGGGACTCCATGGGGCCGCCACCGACGTTGACCAGCGGCAGGGCTCCCGGTTGCGTACCCGAGATGGGGTTCCCGCGCTGGCTGAAGGCGGAAGGAGGGCTGGTGCACACAAGGAGCACTACGCAGGCCACCATCCAGCCACTCGGGATTCGAATTCGTCCTCGCGTCATAGCGCTCCATGAAAGGTATTGGATACGCAATGGTGCGCATACACTACGGAGGAAATCGCGAAAAGCAGTTAAAGCCACTGAGTAGCGCTGCAACCCCTGCCAAAAGATCGAACCGTTCCTGTGCGAACGTCCGACACACCCCGACCCAACGATCTGTGTGAGATAGCCTACATCGTCTCGGGAGAGGAGTCACGCGCGGTTTCTGAGGGACGAGATTCGCAATTGGGACGAATTCCCACTTCACAACAGTCACACCCTCGCGTGACCCCGCTCACCGCGCTGGCTCCCGGATTGCGTTCACATTGGTTGGCAAGGAAGCACCAGACAAATCGACGCCTCAATCCGCGCGATCTTCGCAAACATCAGTCTTAGCTGACGCGTCTTCCCGGAGATCGCGGGAGGGCTGCAGCGCCCCGCGCTGAATGTCTAAGCCGTTGGGCCAGGAGACACTTATGAGTACTTTCGAAGAGAGAGTGCGGGAGGTCAGCGAGTATTTCGCTAGCCCGCGCTTCAAGGGAATCATTCGCCTTTATTCGCCTCGTCAGGTGGTTGAGCAGCGTGGCACCATCGCGACCGACTATCCCATCGCTCGCCAGGCCGCCGAAGGTTTTTATGCCCGGCTGCGGGAGCTGTTCAAAGTGGGCAAGTCGATCACGACCTTCGGCCCGTATTCGCCGGGACAGGCCGTGACTATCAAGCGCCTTGGCATCGAGGGCATCTATCTCGGCGGCTGGGCCACTTCGGCCAAGGGCAGCATCACGGAAGATCCGGGTGCAGACCTCGCCAGCTATCCACTAAGCCAGGTGCCCGACGAGGCTGCCTCGATTGTCCGCGCGCTGCTGACCGCCGACCGCAACCAACACTTTGCGCGCTCGCGCATGACAGAGGAACAACGCGCCGCCACTCCCGAGCATGACTATCGGCCGTTCATCATCGCCGACGCCGACACCGGACACGGCGGTGACGCGCATGTGCGCAACCTGATTCGCCGCTTCGTCGAAGTGGGCGTGCCGGGATACCACATTGAAGACCAGAAGCCGGGCGTGAAGAAGTGCGGACACCAGGGTGGCAAGGTGCTGGTGTCGGAGAACGAACAGATCCTGCGCCTCAATGCCGCGCGCTTTCAGCTCGATGTCATGCGCGTGCCCGGCATCATCGTGGCGCGCACTGATGCCGAGGCGGCGAGCCTGCTCGATGGCTGCGCCGACGAGCGCGACCAGCCGTTCATCCTGGGCGTGACCAACCTCGATGTTCCAAGCTACAAGGCCGTGTTCCTCGCGATCCAGCGCAAGTTCCATGACGCCGGCGTCGATGAAGTCCGGGGCCACATGATGTTCAACCTATCGGACGCGGAATATGCCGCGGCCAACGTGTGGCTCGACCAAGCCGGGCTGTCGCCGGTCATTCGCGACGCTGCGGACGGATTCCAGAAGAGCGAGGATGGTTTCGTGGAGGCCGCCCTCGATAAAGCCGTCGGGCGCTGTCTCGACAAGTGGCAGGAGGCGGCGGACCTGAAGACTTATCGCATGGCCGTGGCCGAGGAGATTGCGTTCCGCATCAGCCAGAACGAGTCGTTCGAGCTGAATGCCGAGGAGTGGCTGGTGTTCTCCGAGCGGGCATCTTGGTATGCCGCGCGCGAGAAAGCCCGCGCCATGGGAATCGAAGTGCCGTGGAGCAGCGATCTGGCGAAAACGCCGGAGGGCTATTTCCAGGTGCAGGGAGGCCTGGAGTACGCGGTCGCCAAGTCGCTGGCTGCCGCGCCCTTCGCTGACATTCTGTGGATGGAGACAGCCACCGCGAATCTGCACGAGGCCAAGGAGTTTGCCGAGGCTATCCATGCGGAGTTCCCCGACGCGATGCTGGCGTACAACCTCTCGCCCTCGTTCAACTGGGACACCACCGGCATGACTGACGAGCAGATGAAGCAGTTCCCCGAAGAGTTGGGCAAGCTGGGATTCGTGTTCAACTTCATCACCTATGGCGGGCACCAGATCGATGGCCTCGCAGCCGAGGATTTCGCCACCGCGTTACGGCAGGATGGCATGTTGTCGCTGGCGCGGCTGCAGCGCAAGTTGCGGCTGATCGAATCGCCGTACCGCACTCCGCAGACACTGGTCGGCGGTCCGCGTTTGGACGCGGCGCTGGTAGCGGCTTCCGGGCGCACGGCCACGACCAAGGCCATGGGCAAGGGATCGACACAGCATCAGCACTTGATCCAGACGGAATTTCCGCCGAAGGTGCTGGAAGAGTGGCTGCAGATCTGGGCTGAGCACAACCATCTGCCGCCGACATTCCGTCCCCAGTTGCGTCCGCTTGCTGCAGGGTCGGACTTCCTGGAGTTGAGCATTCTGAACGACGGCAAAGACAAGGCGGCCAACCTTATCTTCGCGGACATGCAGGACCGGCACGGCTATAAGCTGCTGTCAATCCGCGATATGAACACGTACGATCCGTCGCTGCAGAAGAAGCGGCTGATGACGCTGGCCCACCTCTTCCTGCTGTATCGCTATAAGACCGGACTGGTGCACTACCTGAGTCCGACAGATGACAATCAGCACCAGGCGCAGAAAATGAAACGGCTTGGCATCTTCAGCAAGGTCGATACTGAAGGGCAAATGATCATCGTGGCCACGGTGAACACGGCCCGCGTTGCGGAGTTGCTGGCTCAAGACCGCGAAGCGCTGAAGCGGCTGATTATGAAACAGGACGTGGCGCAGCCGGTGGCGTAACTGCTAATCCACGACGGGTGGCCTCTGTCGTGGTGCTGTCTGAACCGTCTTGAGATTTGTCATCCCCCGCGCCTCCGCTGCGGAGACGCGGGGGATCTGCTCTTCGTTTTTACGTTCGCCCACTCCAATGATGCGCACGATTCAACGCTCCGTACTCGCTGATTCACAACAATCGCGTGAAAAGTATTCGTGGCGAAGTTGCAATATCACCACCGTGTGCTCGACGCGCGACCAAGCCACCCTTCGTCGCGATGCGCATCGACTATTCCGAGCGTAACGCCCGGACTGGATCGGTCCGCGTGGCGCGCCAGGCGGGCACCAAGCTGGCCGCTACAGCAGCGACGATCATCACCGCAAATGCGAACGCGAACGACAGCGGATCACGCGGACTCACCTTGTAGAGCAGATAGCCCAGCAGGCGTGTCAAGAGCAGCGCCGCGGCAGCGCCCAGGGCTACGCCTCCTGCGGTCAGGGTGACGCCTCGCGACATCACGAGTCGCAACAGATGCGACGGAGCTGCACCGAGAGCCATCCGCAATCCCAACTCGCGCGTGCTCTGCGACACCGCATACGACATCACACCGTAGAGTCCGATTCCGGCGAGCAAAAGTGCCAGTATTCCGAAACCAGTTAACAGCGTTACCGCGATATGTTGCGATGACGTCGTGCGGTCAATCTGTTCCCGCATGGTGATGACCTCGTAGGGCGCCAGTTCGGGGTCCAGCGCGTGCACCTCGTGGGTCAACTGCGGCGCCATGGTCTCGGGGCCCTGCGGCGTGCGAACGAACAGGCCCACTTGGGTTGATGGATTCTGGCGCAACGGAACATAGAAAAACGTTTTCGAGGGTTCGAGGAGGTTGGCATACTTCGCCGGCTTCACCACTCCGACAACCTGCATCCATCGATCTTTTACCTTGAGCCGTTTGCCGATTGGATTCTCGCCACCCCAAAACTTCGCCACCATTGTCTCGTTCACTACCGCGACGAGCGGAGCAGTCTCATCGTCGGCGCGAGTGAAATCGCGGCCCGACACAAATGGAATTCCCAGCGTCTGAAAATAGGCGGGACTGATTTCGTTGTATTCCACGGTAGGTTGCTGATCGGGCGGGGCCTCATAGCCATCGACCGCGATTGGGGCCGAAGAATACGTCCGATAGCTGAAAGGAGAGATGCGCCCGTAGGCCGCCGACTCAACGCCACTGAGTGCCTGGACCCGGTCCATCAGTTGGTCCTGAAAATTCCTTGCGCGCGGTGCATCGTATCCTGCGGCAAACAAACTGACCGCGGTCAGCACTATCCCTTGAGTCGAAAAACCGGGACTCGAGGTTCGAATGCGCTGCAGGCTCTGGATCAGCAAACTGGCTGCTACCAGCAATACGAAGCTGAGCGCTATCTGGAGCAGAACCAGGGTGGAGCGGATCCACGATCCGTGGCGGGCACTAACGACCCCACCGGATTCGGATTTCAGCGCGCCGGCAAGATCGACCCTGCTGGACTGAATCGCGGGTACTAAACCGAACAGGAGCGTCGAAACCAGGCACACGCCGGCGCTCAACGCGAGCACGCGCCAGTCGATGTCGCCCGCGATACGCATCTGGACGCCCCGCGGCGGGATGATCCGCACCAACGCATTGCGGCACCAGGCCGCGACCACCAGTCCTCCCATCGCGGCGAAGGTAGAGAGAATAAGTCCTTCGGTGAGAAGTTGCTTCAACAGTCGCCGGCGGTCGGCTCCAATCGCCATCCGAATCGTCATCTCGTGCCGGCGTGCGAACGAACGCACAAGCATCAGGTTGCCGACGTTCGCACACGCGATCAAGAGCACAAAGAACACGACTGCGAGCGCGATTCCAAGGGTAGGAAGGAGGATCTCGGCGCCATTGAATGGCGATTGCCATATTGGCACAAGCTTGATGCCGCGGCCGCGATTGGTTTCTGGATAGGCAGCTTCCAATCGGCTGGCGATCCCCGCTATTTCCGCCTGTGCCTGCTCGGCAGTCACGCCGGACTTGAGCCGCACGAAGCCTTCGATCCAACGTGCGCCGCGGTCTTCCAGCTTGTATCCGGCGGAATCAAAGGTCTCCTGCATGGAGGCGGGAACCCAGAACTGAAATGGATAGCCCACGAACGTTCCGTAAAATCCCTCGGGCGTGACGCCAATAATCGTGTGCGGCAATCCATTGAACATTTGCGTCTTGCCAACAATTGCCGGATCGCCGCGGAAGCGATCTTGCCACAGTTGGTAGCTGATCACCACCACGGGGTGGGCGTTGCGACCGGTGTCTTCGTCTGGCGTGAAACTCCGACCGAGCACCGGACGGATTTCCATCGCGTCAAAATAGTTCGCCGACACAATGCTGCCCGTCGCGCGCTCGGCGCGATCGCCGATGCTGAGCGTGGTGCCGACGATCTTTTCGGCGATTACGGCGTCTACGAGTTTGCAGTTCTTCTGAAAGTCGAGGAAGTCAGGCCACGAGACTTCATTGAAGCCGGGTGTCCCGCGAGCCGTGCCGGCCAGAACGAGCAACTGCTCCTGATGCGCCACGCGCGGGTAGGGGCGGAACAGCACTCCTTCGATCCAACTGAAAACGGCGGCGTTGGCGCCGATTCCCACCGTCAGGCACAGGATTGCCAGCAGGGAAAACCCCGGACTGCGTACGAGCATGCGGAAGCCAAAGCGAAGGTCCTGCTGGATGTGCTCGATGAAACTCACGCTGCGCATGTCACGACACTCCTGCTTAAATTGTTCGACCCCGTCTAGCGACCGCAGTGCCGCATAGCGGGCTTCTTGCGGGCCCATTCCTTGAGCGACGTATTCGTCGATCTGAGATTGCAGATGAAACTGGAACTCATCGCCGAGTTCCCGGTCGGCTTGTTGCTTGCGAAACAACGAGCGCAAACGGAGCCGCAACTTGTGAAAGCAACGCATGGAGAAATTGCTCTCTTATGGGGTTTCCAGCACCAGGTCGATCGCACCCGAAAGGCGGTTCCACTGCTCCTCTTGTTGCCGCAGGTACTTAACGCCGTCTCGGGTTAGCGAGTAAAACTTGGCGCGCCGGTTATTTTCCGATTCGCCCCACTTGGAATGAATCCACCCTTATTGCTCAAGCCGGTGCAGCGCCGGGTAGAGAGCTCCCTGGTTTACCTGCAACACGTCTTCGGAAACCTGCTTTATCCGCTGGGCGATTCCCCATCCGTGCATCGGCTGCAGCACAAGCGTTTTCAAAATCAAGAGGTCGAGCGTGCCTTGGACTAAATCCGTTGATTTCCCCATCCCACCCTCATGTCAACAAATGACAAGACGGTACCTTAGACTCCTGTCAACGGTCAAGGGAAGCAGAATTTGGGATGACTTTCGTTTCAATTCACAGATCCAAACCAGCCGATTATCCCGAAATGCTCGGCCGAAAGTTGATCGGTCAGCCTCTTCCTTTTCGCGACCCGCGATTCGAGGCTAAGCTAGGCATGTGGAGAGCAACCGATGCCGCCGATTTCCGACAACGTAACGCAAGCTGAAAAGGAACGCCGCTTTCGCGCGTTGCACGAGCGCAAAGGCGCGTTCATCATTCCCAATCCCTACGACGTGGGAACAGCGCACTTGCTGGCGCACCTCGGGTTTGAAGCGCTGGCCACCACCAGTGCGGGCTACGCCTTCACTCTGGGGCATCGCGACGGGGCGTTGACTCGCGAGCAAACCCTTGCCGGTGCGCAGGCAATTGCTACCGCCACGGATTTGCCGGTCAGTGCCGACCTCGAGCACGGGTTCGGCGACGCTCCGGATGTCGCTGCCGAGGCCATACGCATGGCTGCTGCCGCAGGAGTTGTAGGCGGATCGATTGAAGACTCAACCGGGCGAAGCGATTCGCCGATCTACGAACTCGAGCTTGCGGCAGAGCGGGTGCGCGCGGCGGTTGCGGCGGCACGGGCACTGCCGTTTCCCTTCACCTTGACGGCACGTGCCGAGAACTACCTGCATGGCCGAACCGACGTCCATGACACCATCAAGCGGCTGCAGGCGTATCAAGATGCGGGTGCCGACGTACTGTATGCACCCGGTCTCACTACAAAAGAGGACATTGCCGCCGTTGTCGGTTCGGTAGATCGTCCTGTCAATGTGTTGATGGGACTGGCAGGTGTTGAGCTCAGCCTGGCAGAGTTGTCGGCGATCGGAGTAAAGCGCGTCAGCGTGGGAAGTGGGCTGTGCCGCGCAGCGCTGGGCGAATTTCTCCGAGCTGCACGAGAGATGCGCGACTCGGGAACTTTTGCCTTCGCGGCAGATGCCGTGGGTTCCATCAGTGAACTGAGTACGAACTTCCCGGGGTAGGCTTACATCCATCCCTTGGGGCAATTCTCCACTGGTAAATGGGATAACGTCCGGGACAGCGGCTCACGACGTGTTCTGCGTCACAAGGCCGCGCTCCAGTCCCGTGCTAGAATTCCCGCGAATCAGGTGCCCTCGTGTCATCCCCGTCGTCCTCTACTTCGGTAACCGAGTCGGTCGTCAGTTTTCTGGAGAAGATTCCTCCCTTCCAGTTTCTTCCGCTACCGGAGATTCGCACGCTGGCGCGCACCATGACGCTGGAGTACTTCCCCAAGGACGAGGTCATCCTCGCGGCTGGGCGCCAGGTATCGGAGGCGTTGTACATCGTGCAGAAGGGAGCCGTGAAGCTGGGCATCCGCACCAACGTCGGCAAAGAGCTGGTGCTCGACATGCGCAGCGAGGGAGAGGTCTTCGGCCTGCTGTCGCTGATGGGACGCGACGTGGCCCGGCTCGACGTCGTCGCTCTGGAGGACACGCTCTGCTATACGATCCCGGCCGAGGACGTGCAGGAGTTGATGGAGCGGCACCGCGAGGTCTCCGAGTACTTCATGCGCGCCTCGATCACGCGCTACATGGACCGCAGCCTGGCCGAATTGCGCACCCAGGTCAACCTGATGGGCAACGCCGAGCAGCTTCTGTATTCGCTTGCGGCGGGAGACGTAGCGCGCCATGGTGCGGTGGTCTGCTCCGAAACCGCGACCATTTGCGATGCGGCGAAAGTCGTGTCCATGGGAAAATCCGGCGCCCTGTTCGTGGTCGATGCCGAAGGGCGCGCGATTGGCGCGGTTACCGACCGCGACTTCGCCAAGAAAGTCGTGGCGGGTGGAGTTGCCACCGATCTGCCGGTCACCAGGATCATGACCGCGCCGGTGATTGCGGTGGAAAGTAGTGCCCGGATTTTCGAGGCGTTGCTGGTCATGCTGAGCCGCAACATCCACCACATCCTGGTGACGGAAGAGGGCAAGCCCAAGAGCGTGCTCACCAGCCACGACCTCATGCTGCTGCATGGCAAGTCGCCGTTGAGCCTGGCGCGCCACATCGAGCAGCAGCAGTCGATTGAAGACCTGGCCGTGGCGCAGAAGCGCATCGGCGACCTGCTACCGCTGCTGATGCGCGAAGGCGCGCGCGCCAGCCACATCACGCGCGTGGTAGCCGAGCTGAACGACCGGGTGATGACGAAAATTCTAGAGCTCGGCGAGGAGAAACTGGGGCCGCCGCCGGTGCCGTACTGCTGGGTGGTGCTGGGCAGCGAGGGACGCCGCGAGCAGACGTTTAAGACCGACCAGGACAACGCGCTGATTTACGCCGATCCGCCCGACGCGGACCGCGCGCCCGCCAGCGAGTACTTCGAGAAGCTCGCTGTGTATGCGCAGGAAGCAATGGAGCGCTGCGGTTACCCCGCATGTACGGGCGGATGGATGGCCAGCAACCCGCGGTGGCGGATGCCGCTGGCGGCCTGGCAGGCGATGTTCCGCGAATGGATCGGCGAGGCCGCCTACCACTCGGTGGAAGATGCGCTCATCCTGCTCGACATGCGTCCGGTGGCGGGCGACTTCAGCCTCTATGAAACGCTGGCTGCGGGTATCACCGAGCAAATGAAGACAGCAAGCTTCTTCAAGTCGATACTGGCGTGTATCTCGGTGGGACGCAAGCCGCCGCTGGGGTTCTTCCGTAGCTTTGTGCTCGACCGCAGCGGTGAGCACAAGGAGGAGCTAAGCATTAAAGATACCGGCACCGGCCCCATCGTCGAAGCGGCACGGTTGTTCGCCGTGGATGCCGGCATCTCGCATAACAACACTGTTGATCGCCTCGCGGCACTGCGGGCCGCTGAGTACATGGACCCCAAGGTACTCACCGACCTGCAGGAGGCGTTCGAATTCCTCACGCTGATTCGCCTGGAGAACCAGTTGCAGCAGGCGCGCGAAGGCAAGCCGCTCAGCAATTACATCAGCCCGCGCAAGCTGACCAATCTGCAGAAAGGTTTGTTGCGCGAGGCCTTCCAAACCGTGGCGCGGATGCAGTCGGTGATTGACGACCGCTTCCGCACCGCCGTGTGGTCGCAGCTCGGAAAATAGGATGCCGGACTGGTTCAAGTTCGGCCGCAAAGCCGATGCCCTCGACGCCCGCTTCTCCAAAGACACGCCGCTGCGCGAGTTGCGCTACGCCGTGTTGGACACGGAGCTGACTTCGCTCGACGCGCGCAGCAACCGCTTGCTCTCCATTGGCGCCATCGCCATGGACGGGTCGAAGATCCGCATCGCCGAGCAGTTCTACACGGTGGTAAATCCAGGCGTACATGTTCCGGCGCCAGCGTGCTCATCCACAAGTTGCGGCCGAATGACGTGGAACAGGGCATCGCGCCGGAGGTGGCTTTGGCGGAACTGCGTGAGTTTATCGCGGGACGCGTACTGGTCGGGCACTTCGTGCACATCGACATGAAGGCGCTGCGCAAGGAACTCGGCGACCAGCAGCATGAGTTAAGCAACCCAGCGATTGATACCGCAAAGGCGCATCGCTGGATATTGCAGAATAGTCCGTGGCGCGAGGATCTCGAGCAGCAGATGGCGAACATCAGCCTGGTCGCGCTGGCGGGGATCTACAACCTGGACTTCCAGGAGGCCCACCACGCGTTGGACGATGCGTTCGTCACCGCGCGGCTGTGGCAAAAACAGATCTCGCGGCTCGAGGACCTGAAGATTCGCAGCCTGGCCGATGTGTTGCGGGTCGCGAAGGCGTGATCCCCACCCCCTCCTGAACAACGGGAACGGATGGGGCGCACACATCGCGCGTTTGACAATCTACTCGCCCTGTCCCGTGCCCACCGACAACGTAGGCACTCCGTTCTTGCGCATCAGGTCGTTCAGCGCCGGAACATCGGCGGATTGAATTTGCTGCCACTGCGCCAACTGCGCGGTGAGTCGTGCGTGCAGTTCGTCGTAGACCAGCAACTGCTGCGCCGTGGGCGTTTGATCGAAACTTTGGATCAGGTCGTTGAAGCTGGCATACTGCTCATTGAGCATGTTGGGATAGCGCAGGTTGTCTTCCGTGCTCTTGATCTTCACATTGATCATCTTCTCCTCGACCGGGGCCATCTTCTGGTCGAGCGATTTGGCGGCAGCAATGACTTCGCTGTTGGGGGAACCCGCGGCGGTCCACTTCTCGAGAGTCTGTAAGTTGGAGCGTAGCCCGCGAATCTGGTTGACAGCGCGATGCAGCGCGTCGATATCAGCCTGAACCTTGTAGGCCAGCTCGATTTGCTTCTGCAAATCCGCAGTGGTCACTTGCTTCTCGATGCGCGGATCGACGGTAACCGTCAAGGGCGCGCTCTGACTGCGGCCTTTCACCGTAAGCTTCACCTGATAAGTGCCGGGAAGCACCAGCGGACCGCGCGGCGGTTCACCTACGTAGAAAGTGCCGGGAATCTGCACCGGGCCATTGCAACGGTAGTCCCAGGCAAAGCGGTTCATGCCCGCGTCGGCGGGCAGGAGATTGGCCGGCTTCTCCATGTCGGGCCACTCGGGCGGCTGCTCTTGTTTGTTCTCCTCCAGATTCGAGAGGCGCCGCACCAGCTTGCCTTGCGCGTCCGTGATTTCGATGGTGATTTCTTCTTTGGCCGCTGGTTTTTCTTTCAGGTAGTAATACAGGACGGCGCCCTTGGGCGGGTTATCTCCAACGGGACGTCTGCGCTCAACGGCATCCGGAAAATGCAGGCGTGGCGCGGTAGCCGGTTGATACAGATGGAAGTCCTCATTTGCGACAGCAGAGTTCGCCTGCCGCACGGGGCTCACGTCGTCGAGAATCCAGAACGAGCGGCCATGCGTAGCTGCGACTAAGTCATTGTCCTTCACGGCGAGATCGTGGACCGGCGACGTCGGCAGGTTGAGTTGCAACGACTGCCAGTGAGCGCCATCGTCGGTGGAGAAATACACTCCTGTCTCCGTGCCCGCGTAGAGCAGACCCTTCACCTTGGGATCTTCGCGCACCGAGCGCACGTAGGAGCCCGCGGGAATACCGCTGTTAATAAGCGTCCACGTCTTGCCGAAGTCGTGGGTCTTGTAGATGAAGGGATTGAAGTCGTCGAGCTTGTGGCGATCGATCGCCGCATACGCCGTGCCCGCATCGTGCGGCGAAGCTTCGATGATGCTGACCATGCTCCACTCCGGCATGGCTTTGGGAGTGACATTCTCCCAATTCTTGCCATCGTCGCGCGTGAGATGAATCAAGCCATCGTCGGTTCCCGCCCACAGCAAGCCCTTTTGCAGCGGCGACTCGGCCAACGCAAAGACCGTGTCGTAATACTCGACGCTGGTGATGTCGAGAGTGATGTCGCCGCCCGATGGCTTCTGCTTCTCTTTATCGTTGCGCGTGAGGTCGGGGCTGATCGACGTCCAACTGTGTCCCTGATCGGTGCTCTTGAGCACATTCTGCGCCGCGCTGTAGATCACGTTGGAATCGAAGGCCGACACTAACACTGGCTCGGTCCACTGAAAACGGTACTTCAGCGCATTCGCGCCGTTACCCGAGGTGTCGAGTGGATAAGGCGATGCATCGGTGAGTTGGTTGGTACGGTGATCGTAGCGGGTAATGATGGCTGCATCCGATCCGGCATACACAATTTCCGGATCACGCGGGTCGGGCGAGATGTATCCGCTCTCGCCGCCGCCGACTTCATACCAATCCTGCCGTGCGATGACTCCGTCGTCGGACTGGCTGGCAATAGCCACCGTTGAGTTGTCCTGCTGCGCGCCATAGACGCGATAGGGCCAGTGGTTGTCCACCGCGACGTGGTAGAACTGCGCGGTAGGCTGGTTGTTCTGCTCGCTCCACGTCTTTCCGCCATCCACCGAGATGGTGACCCCGCCATCGTTGCTATTCATCAGGCGCTGCGGGTTGGTGGGATCGATCCACAAGCCGTGATGATCGCCGTGCGGCGCGGGCAGCAGTTCGAACGTCTTGCCGGCATCGTTGGAACGGTAGGCGCCAGTGTTCAGCACATAAACCGTGTCCACCTGTTTGGGATCGGCGAACACATGGCTGAAATACCACGCACGCTGGCGGTAGCGTTCATCGTCATTCACGCGGCTCCAGGAATTGCCCGCATCGTTGGAGCGATACAACCCGCCTTCCTTGGCTTCGATCAGGGCATACACGCGATTGGAATCGGCTCCGGAGACTGCAATGCCAATGCGTCCCAGATTGCCTTCCGGCAGTCCGCCGCCTTGCAGGTGTTTCCACGTTAAGCCGCCATCAATCGATTTATAGAGGCCGCTGCCCGATCCGCCGCTGTTGAAGTACCAGGGCTGGCGACGCACTTGCCATAGCGACGCGTAGACCACGCTGGAATTATGCGGGTCGAAGACCACGTCAATCGCGCCCGTGTTTTCGTCCTTGAACAAAACTTTCTGCCAGGTCTTACCCCCATCGGCAGTACGGAAGACGCCGCGCTCGGCGTTCGGACCAAAGGCGTGTCCAAGGGCGGCGACCAGCGCGATGTCAGGATTGCGCGGGTCGATGATGACCGCTCCGATGTGACGCGTGTCCTTGAGCCCAACGTTCTTCCAGGTGCGGCCGGCGTCGGTGGATTTGTACACGCCGTCACCGTACGAGATGTTGCCACGCAAGCAGGCTTCGCCGCTGCCTGCGTAAAGCACGTTGGGATCGGAGTCCGCCACCGCGATGGCGCCGATGGACGAAATGCTCTGGTGATCGAACATCGGAGTCCAACTGAGGCCGCCATTGGTGCTTTTGAAGATTCCGCCCGCAACCGCACCGAAATAATAAGTGCTGGGATCGCCGGGAATCCCCGCGACGGCCAGTACTCGGCCCCCGCGGAATGGGCCGATCTGCCGCCACTTCATGCCCCCTACGATGGCGGGATCGACCTGCGCAAAACTGTTTCCCGCGATAAATGCACTCAGCATTACCACAACCGCAATCCGGCGTCTCATTTGTCTGGGTAGCCCTCACCTACTAGGAGTCCCGTAATACTACTGGCAAATGACAAGCGCGTGCAAGCAACACAGTGCCTGAGGGTTACACACAATACACTTTCGTGGCTGTCGATCTGGCGCGAAATATTAGTCCGTCTTTACGGCACTTTCGTGGTCTTGCCAAAGTCTGCACGCGACAATTAATGTCCCAAACAATAGCTGTATGACGGGGTGCTGGTTCGCAGGCGTAGATGCCAGTTGTCGGGGGCGGACAGCAAAAATACCCGTCGTTCAAAGTCTGTCGGGTTTAGCGGTTCACAAGTGTTTCCTGGTGGTTGCACCGTAATCTTCATTACGGCCTTATTGGCTATTTGTACGCAATGCTCGCAACCTTGTCCGAGGGGGAAATGATGACTCGCCTAAGACTGTCGTGGTTCCATCTGTCAATCGTTGTAATCACTGCCTCACTGCTCTGCTGCGCAGCGCTTCCAATCTGGGCACAGACAACATCCATGGGCACCATGACTGGAGTCGTGACGGATCCCAGCAACGCGGTGATCCCTGGCGCAACGGTCGCCATTAAGGACAAATCCACTGGTGACGTGCAAACTACCACGACCAACAATTCGGGGCGCTACGTGTTTGTCAACCTGCGCCCCGGGACCTACGAGGTCACGATCACTAAAACCGGATTCTCTAAGGTTTCGATTCCGAGCGACGTAATCGAAGTAGGCATGGTTTCCACCAACAACGTGGTTATGAAGATTGGCAGCGAGTCGCAGACCGTGGAAGTGCAGGCCACAGGGGTCGAGTTGCAGACCCTGAACGCCACCGTCGGCAGCACGGTCAACTCTTTGTCGCTCGAATCGCTCCCCAGTATTGCTCGTGACACCAGCACCTTCCTTACACTGCAGTCGGGCATCAGCCCGGATGGCAGCGTGGCCGGTGCAGTGGTGGACCAGAGCTCGTTCCAACTCGACGGCGGTGAAAATACCAACGATATGGACGGCAGTATGAGCGTCTACACGACGAGCTACGCTGGCGATCCAACCGGAGGCGCCGCCAACCAAAGTAATGGCGTTGCTGCTGGAGCGACGGGTGTTATGCCGACCCCGGCCGACAGCGTGGAAGAGTTCAAGGTGAACATTGCGGGACAGGGCGCCGACTTCAACAGCTCCGCAGGCGCACAGGTGCAGATCGTCACTAAGCGTGGCGGCAACCAGTGGCATGGTACCGCGTACGAGTACTACCTCGACAACAACCTGAACGCAAATACCTGGCAGAACAATTTCAACGGCATCGGGACTCCGAGCTACCACTACAACCGGTTTGGCGGTGCAATCGGCGGCCCGATCATTTCCAAGAAGATTTTGGGAGGCAAGACTTACTTCTTTGCCAACTATGAGGGGTTCCGCTGGCCCAATTCCACCACCATTGAAAGAGCAGTTCCCTCGGCGGCGATGCGGCTTGGATTGTTGCAGTTCAACGGGCAGACGTACAACTTGAACCCCATGCCCGTGACCTTCAACGGCGTCACGTACATGCCGGCGCAGTGTCCGTCTGGCCCGTGCGACCCGCAGGGCCTCGGCGTCAACCCGCTGATTCAGCAGCTTTGGAACCAGCACATGCCTTTGTCCAATGAGAGTGGGTGCTCGCTGGCCCGTTGTGACGGCGTGAATGTTCTGGGATTTACGGGCAATATGTCACTTCCGCAGACATCCAATTTCGGCGTGGCTCGCCTCGACCACGACTTTGGCGAGAAATGGCACTTCATGAGCAGCTATCGCTATTTCAACGAGCAGACTGCCACGAACGACCAGATTGACATTGGCGGCCTGGCGCCCGGCGACGTACTGGGCACTCCCAAGTCTCTTTCCACGAATCCGCAGGAGCCGTGGTACCTGGTCGCTGGACTGAGTGCCAACCTGACCAGCAACATCACCAACGATATTCACTACAGCTACCTGCGCAACTGGTGGCAGTGGGGCCGGTACGGAGGAGTGGTGCAAGTCCCGGGTCTGGGCGGGGCGCTGGAACCGCTCGGCGAAAGTAACGGCCGGTACAATGTGCTCGCCCCTTACAACGTCAATACGCAGCAGACACGCACCCGTTTCTGGGATGGCGAAGACAACATGATCCGCGACGACGTGACTTGGCTGCATGGCAAGCACATGATCCAGTTTGGCGGTATGTACCAGCATAACTTCAACTGGCACAGCCGCACTGACAACGGCGGCGGCATCAACTACTACCCAACTTACCAGTTGGGAGTAAACGCCGGGGCGGGCATTACCATGAGCGGTTTCGTCCCCGCTGGCCTGTCCAAGAGCCAGTCGACTACTTATGGACGCGACTACGCCGCCGTGCTTGGTATCGTGTCGGCTTCGCAGGTTGCCTATACGCGCACCGGCAACGATCTGGCGCTTAACCCGCCCCTCACTCCGGCCTTTGACAAGGTCTCGATTCCCTACTACAACTTCTACGGCAGCGACACCTGGCGTATGACTCCGAGGTTCACCCTTACGTTCGGCTTGGGCTGGACGCTGGAAATGCCCCCCACCGAAGCCACCGGTAAGCAGGTGATCTTTGTGGGGCCAGACAACAATCCCATCAGCACGACTGCCTACCTGAATTCTCGCGAGCAGGCCGCCCTGCAGGGCCAGGTTTTCAATCCTCAGGTGGGCTTCACCCTGCTGGGCAACACCGCCCATCCATCCAAGTACCCCTACAATCCGTTTTACGGTGAGTGGAGCCCGCGCCTAGCTGCGGCTTGGGACGTGTTCGGGGACGGCAGAACGGTCATTCGAGGTGGCTACGGCCGCACCTATGGCCGCCTGAACGGCGTGGATCTGGTACTGGTTCCCCTGCTGGGCACAGGCCTGATTCAGGCGGTGCAGTGCAACAGTGTATTGGCGAATGGCCAGTGCGGCAGTACGCCAGCCGACCCGAACTCTGCGTTCCGCATTGGAGTCAACGGATTGACGGCGCCACTGCAGCAAGCCACACCAACGCTGCCGCAACCGTTGTATCCCGGCGTGAATGGGGTTGCCGCGGGTGCGGGCGAAGCATTGGATCCGAATTTCCGACCCAATGTGTTGGATACCTTCACGCTGACCTTTGCCCGGCAAATCAACAACCGCTTCAGCATGGAGATTGGCTATATCGGACGGCTCATCCACAACGAGTACATGGGCGTCAACCTTAACGCTGTACCTTACATGATGACCAAGGGTGGCCAGACCTTCGCCAAGGCCTATGCCAACCTCCTCCTGCAGTACTGTGGCGGCATCCAGGGACTGGCGGGCAGCGGTTGCAACACTCCTGCCGGCATAGCCAACAATGTCAACACGGTAACGGCTCAACCGTTTTTTGAGGCAGCGTTGTCTGGCACGGGCTACTGCAATGGCTATGCCAGTTGCACCGCAGCCGTGGCCGACAAGGAAGGTGCAGGTGCGAATGGCAGTGGCAACCTCACCAGTCAATCTGTCTGGAGCCTCTACAGTGATCTCGATGCTGGTGGTTTCAACTTCCCGCGCAGCATGATGAACACTGCACTCAACTGTCCGACCGGCACCGAGATCGGATGCAGCGGTCAGTTGACGTCAGGCGTGGGCATGAACGCCAGCATCGGATACGGTAACTACAATGCCCTGTTTATTACCCTGAAGTCGCAGGATTGGCACGGGGTGACCATGCAGTCGAATTTCACCTGGTCCAAGGCGCTGGGCACCGGCGCTGCGGTGCAGGCCACCAGCGAGGGCACTCCGCCAGATCCTTTCAACCTCAGGACCGGTTACGGCTACCAGGCGTTCGATCGCCGGTTTGTGTACAACCTGTTCTTCGTCTACCAACCTCACTGGTACAAGTCGCAGTCGGGATTCCTCGGGCATCTCGCCGGGGGCTGGACCATCGCTCCCGTCTTTACCACCGGAAGCGGCCTGCCAATTACGCTCGGCACCGTCAACGGTGGCGGCCAGGCATTTGGTGAAGGCGACTCCAGTAACTTCTTTGGATACGGAAACTCGGAGAACGCCATTCCGATTAATCCTGTCTATGGGAACGCTTCGGCCCACTACAACACTCCCGGTTCGAACGGGGTTGGCGACGCGGGCTTTGGGGTCAACATGTTTGCGAATCCCGAAGCGGCATATAACAATGTCCGCCAGCCTATCCTCGGATACGACACCCATGACGGCGGATGGGGCATTTACCGCGGCCTGCCGTACTGGAACGTTGATCTGAGCGTGAAAAAGATGTTCAAGATCACGGAGCGCTTCAATACCGAGTTCCAGGTGGTGTTCACCAACGTCTTCAACCACAACCAATGGGGCGATCCCGGCGGCGATTACCTCGACACCAGCAACCCCGGCGGTTGGGGGACATTGCCAGGATCCGTGCAGATTGGCGGCGTGTCCTATATGCGGCAGATGCAGTTCGGCGCTCGCATTAGCTTCTAACCTTCCTGTAGTTCACTCGGCCGGGAGCTTCGCTTCCGGCCTTTTTGCGCCTACTACAACCGCGGCAATGGCGAGTGGTTGAGCAAGCAGCCTCGGAAAGACGTATCGGCAGGAAGGACGTAATCGAGGTCAGCTATCTCGGAACACGCCATTCACGAATTCAGGGTGCAGCGGCGGGTTCACTCAGGCACTGGGCCTGCCATAGTAAAATTGAGCATGTCAGCTCATGCGGAGGGATGTGTGAGCGGTTGAAACAGGCGGTCTTGAAAACCCCTCGACGCTGAAGTCCTGAGCGGTTAACCGATTGGAAATCAAGGCAGAAGTCGTGCTCGATTGTTCGAGAATCTGCCCCATGTAGTAAAACTGTAGTAACCGGAGAGGTGGCCGAGCGGTTGATGGCACCGGTCTTGAAAACCGGCATACCTGAAAGGGTATCGGGGGTTCAAATCCCTCCCTCTCCGCCAGACAGTCTTTATTGAAAAGAACCTCTGTCGTTTTGTTACATGCGGCCTCGACCGATATCTTTAGATGCTCCCGCAAACACGTGAGTAACTCTAGGTACTACCCTCCAGCACTTTTCCCGATTAGAATCAATCCTTCTCCCATGGCGATGAAAACTTGGATCGGATCGAACCGGGGAACTGGCGGAGAGTGGAATGTCTACCTCGGTGATGCCCTCGAAGTGATGAAGAAACTTCCCGCGAATCACTTCGATTGCGCGATCACGTCGCCTCCGTATTACTGGCTCAGGGACTACGGAATCGAAGGTCAGATGGGACATGAGGAAACGGTCGCTGACTACGTGAAAGTCATGGCGGACGTGATGGACGAAGTTCGCCGGGTGCTGAAGGATCAAGGGCTTCTGTTCCTGAACATCGGAGACACGTACTACTCCGGCAAAGGTAAGTCCCACGGGGTGGATCCGAAGAGCACTAAGCGAAGATTTGGATTGAGAGCCGTGGATAAGAGCGGCGGCGTCGGTATCGGAATTCTTCCCAAATCAATGATCGGGATACCGTGGCGTGTGGCGATGGAGATGTCGAAACGGAAGTGGGTGCTCCGCAGCGCAATCATTTGGCATCGGAAGCACGCCTTGACCGAGGCAGTGATGGATCGGCCACGCAGGAGCTACGAGAACATCTTCATGTTCGCCAAGGAACGCCGTTACTTCTTCAATCGTGCAGCTTTGAAAGACATAGTGGTCGAAGAAGATGTCTGGACAATTCCCGCCCGTCCTAAAGCGACGAACGGAATTGATACCGCACCCTTTCCCGACGAACTCGTCGAACGCTGCCTCGAATTGGGTTGTCCCGCAGGTGGGAAGGTTTTAGACTGCTTCGCGGGGAGCGGGACTACGGTCAGGGTAGCCTTAGCATCCGGTCGCTCCGCGACAGGCGTGGACCTCAATCCAGCGTTCTGCCAGTACATGGTCGAGCAGCTACAAGGAATGCTGTAGACGTTGACATGTACCTCCCACACGAGCTAATCCGACGAGCACTCTCCGAACTCAGCGACGTTCACCCGTTCTTCGGTCTCACATATCTGGTATGCAAGCAAGGGAATCTTCCTGTCGGAACGATGACGAGATTTCCGATCAATCGAGCCGAAGAAGAATTCTTGCACCTGTACTACAAGCCTGATTTGAAATCCAAGTTCTACTTCCAACCGTTCAGAACGTCGAGTCGTGCTGGACGATGGTTGTCTCGCAAATATCCTTTTTCGGGCTCGCAGAAAACACGCACAACTGGGCGACTTGCGGCTGCATTCCTTCATGAACGCAACACTGACCTGTGGGGATGGAACCGGGGTTACATTAAGGTTTTGCGGGCAGAGCTCGATATAGACAAGACAGAGCGGATACCCGCCTTTTCGCTTTCAGTTTGGTTGTATCGGCACAAGGATTGGCCCGACAGAACAAACGCCTCATCCATCGTGAGATTTTTCCTGAAAGAGTTTCACATCAACCTGGATGAACAAGGTTATTCCTCTTGCTTAAGATTCGCGGTCAGCGGGGGTGCTAGACAGGTGCTTTTATGGCCCCTAGACGGCCCGTGGACGCGTTTGGTCGGTGCAACTGGATGGGAGGAGAAGCTGCATTGAAAACGGCAGTTTGTACGGGAAATATACGCGATTCTTTGCGAACTGCTTTGTTTTCAATGAACTGAGCCGAATCTTCGGCATTTGAACCGTTTACCCTCCAAAAAACCTGTTTCAAACGGCGGCGTTCGGGCCCCCGAAATCACTGCAGCAGCGCGCCCCGTTTTCCGGCTCCAGAAATGATTTGTTTTCTTGAGGCCATGTCTCGACCTGCCAGAATCTGCCCCACCATCCACTGGGTCGTGCCGTACTTGATCGCCAATTGTCGAACGCTGATGCCCTTCCTAGCCTCGGTTTTCAGTTCGTCCACGTCGCCACTACCAAATTTCCTAAGAGGCGGTCTGCCAACACGGCGGCCTTTACTGATCGCGTATCGAATTCCGGTCCGAACTCGCTCGCGTAGAATTTCCCGTTCAAATTCAGCGACCGCGCCGAGGACTTGGTACGTGAGCCTGCCTGCAGCGGTTGAGGTATCGATTTGCTGCTTGAAACTCACAAAGTCGATGCCGAGATCCCTGAATTCCTCAGTCAACGCGAGTAAATGCCTGAGCGATCTTGCCAACCTGTCCATCGACCACACCACGACCACATCGAGGCGACGCTTGCGGGCGTCCGAGAGGAGTTTGTCGAGCGCTGGTCGGCTTTCCTTTGCCCCACTCTGACCGTGGTCGCGGTAAACCTGCCCTTCCCAGCCCCGGTTCCTGACGAAGTTTGCGAGTTCGCTTTCTTGGGATTCGGTGTTCTGGTCGGCTGTTGAAACTCGTACATAAACTCCGGCTCTCATTCCCTTCATGTGACCTCCTACGTTCTTTGAGGCTTATTGAATGGCCTGTTTTTGGAAGACGTCAACCGCCGTGGGTTGCAGGAGTGACAATCCCGAACCTGCTCGGTCAAAGAGTCGATCCAGTCCTCGATGTCAGATTTGCGAAACCGTATGCACCGACCTGAGAGTCTTACGACTGGAATACGCTCCTCCGATACCATGTGATAGATCGTCCCAACTGCGAGCCCAATCATCTCCGCAAGTTCAGAAATCGTGAGTAGCAGTTTTTCTGGAGAGTTAACTGGCATCCGAATCCACCATCTTCTTCGGGAGTTCTATTTCGAAATCGAAATCCTCGTCTGGCAGGAGAGTTTTCAAGAGGTACCGCACACCGCCTTTGTCGTCCTCGAACTCGCAAATGCGGGCGTCGCCCGCGAGGTCGAGCCAACGGTCTTCCCAATCGACAATTGAAGCGCTGGAGCGGAGTCCCCCGACCAGAATGTGGAAGTGCAGGTTGTCCTTGAAGGCGCCGAGTTCTTTCACCCGAACCCATCGGAACGACGGACCACTCTCTGATTTCTTCAGTTCAGCAAGCCATTTCTTGAGCGCGTTGTCGGCGCTTCGCCGACCCGGGCGATACTTGAACGTCAACGTACCAAACCAATTCCATTCATGCTGGCCGATCCAGTCTGCGTAGCCATCAACGAGACCTTTCTTTGTGCTCCTCATCGTTCTCCTCATCGTTCGATATTTGCTCTGTATATCTATCTTGGATACACGTTTGGTTTAATCGAACTTGGCCTGAGAATAAAGGAACGGTGGAACGTGTCAATTTAATTGACTTGAGCGAATGGCGGCGGAATATTGGAAATTCTGGCGGAATTTTGTATGTGGTGAGCTGCATGCTGCGGCTAGGTGCGAGGCTTCGACTTGGTACGAGGCGCCGATAATTTGGCCTTCAGTCGGGACAAATACTGCTGATTCGTCTCAAGGCTGAGTGCGCTAACCGTCGGAGAAAGTCTCGCGGCTTTCGCCTTAAGTGCACCTCGAGTTGCGATCGCCTTCAACGCTTTCTTTCGCAGTTGCGTATTCGGTGGCCGTCCCGCTGTCTCTCTTCCAAATTCTTGTTTCCGAAACTGGCGAATGACTTTTGCAGCATCACGCCATGTGGAGTCGAGCCCCACCTTCTCACCCACAATGCATATCAAGTACGGCTGCTCAGCCCTGTGTACCACGAATGTGAGGCAGTTTGGGTCGTATGCGAATCCTTCCAACTCGTTCAAGATTGAACTGTTGCCATTGTCTTCTACCAAAACGAACTTTGCCGTGCCGTTCTGTACAAAGGGATGTGCTGCCGATGGGACCGCGACGTCTGCGGTTTCGAACTGGTCAAAATACGGGTCGTTTTCGCCTTTAGCGACGAGATGAAACGGCACAAGGTGCCCGTCCGCTACCTTGGCCCTGAACCTGTGGCCCAGAGGTGGAAGCAAGCTGGGAACAAAAAACGGACGCTTCCTGACCCGACGGAATATGACTTGGAATCGGGCGACAAATTCGCAGTATTCGTCGAAGGTCGTTCTGGTGTTCTCATCCTTCGTGTCCTGTCGAAAACGTTCAATAGCCTGCCGTTTAAAAGCCGTGGGAAACGCAAAGCCTTGAAATAACCGCTCGACGAACTTCGGATCGACTTGTGAGATCTGCTGGAACGCCAGCACGAGTCTCTCGCAGCAAATCGCGTAGTCCTTATCGGCAGCGAGGCTTTTCTTCTTGGCGTCGAGCGCCTTTTCGTACTCCACAATGGCTGCTTGCTGCTTTGGTGTGACCTGCCGTTTGCCCTTCATCGATCGCCCTTGGCCTATCGTAGCTCATCGCAACTCATCGGGTCTCTAGTTCCAACTTTGGCACCGGACTCAGCGGTCTTTGGAACCGAGTCCAATGACACGCAAGCGGCAGGTCTGTGCGATAAATGACCTAGACGGAATGGCTTTCTTGTAACCACCCAGTTCAATGGTTCACGACCGATGGGGGTATTCAAAATATGGGGCAAATTCGCTTGAAAAAACCAATACCAACTTTTCCTTGTAAAGTTCTTTGGCGCGCGAATTAACCTTGGATTTATTGACTCAGCAGAGCCAAGGCGTCGAGGAATTGCGCGAATTGGTAAGCTGTTACTCATCGGCTTTTGCAGGGCTTTCTGGCTGTCCGATATCGGGGATTCGCGCCGCGTAATAGTTGTCATACAATCACCATGGCCTTCCCCCGTTCGGTCGATTTCGGCGATAATCAGACCGCAGCACTCGCCGTTGTGTGGTTTTCAAACTCCCTTCTAGGAGCTCCGCGACATTCATCGCGAAACTCACGGCCAGCATCTCAAGGGTTCTAAGCCCAGCTTCTCGCTTCCCGTTTTCAAGCTCGGAAATGTGCGTTCTGCCAACTCCCGACAATTCCGCCAAGTAACCCTGAGTCCAGCCTCGATTGCTTCGAAGCTGCCGAAGGCGCCTTCCAAGGCGAACGCAAATACGCGGCGAAGACGAGAGCATCGAAAAGCAAAGCAAGCTGTTCAGGCACTAAGCAATGTCGACTCGGAGGCTCTAAGGAGCTTGGATCCTGATCTTCTCAAAAAGTTGATGAAGTCGCTATTCAGCAGTGAGGCCCTGTCGCATCTTGATGCGGAGACCATCAAGAAGATCGAGCGGCGGCTCAGAGACATCGATAATGAAGCTCAGTGATGCAGGTGATCATCTCTATCGGGTTTTTCGAGACTGGAAAGGCCTGCTTGCGAATCCCGAGTATGACGTCCGTGCTCCGCTTGTTTGCTGGAACAATTACCGTCCGTCGATGATGCCCGAACCGGTGACATTTGAAGATGTAGCCGAGGTTGCATCAGATCGACAGTATTCATTTCAAGTAGCCGCGGATGGTTCGGTGATCCAGATTTTTTATCGCTACGACGACTCTCGTCGGAAGATTAAGCAAGCGACACTTGCGTATTACCAGGCGACAAACCAGCCGGAGCAGCAAGAATTAGAAGAGGCGAGCGCGGAGGAGCAGCCCCAGCAGCCCCCAGAGGACGTAGAGGCGAGACCTCCGGGTGTCGGACTTCCTCAGTGGATGCGGATCGACTATAAGGAAGGCGGCTCTGATTGTCCGATTCATGCAGATTGTCACATGCACCTGAGCGGATTCCCTGAAACTCGAATCACACTCTCCAACCTCCCAAGTCCAAAGCAATTTGTGGAGATCACGTTTGCATGGTTTTACCCCGAGGTTTATCGGCGCAAGCGACTCACCCAGCGCGGAGATTTTAAGGACACCGGATGGATGAGATTTGTCAATCGCAATTCGATGCCTTGCGAAGACAAAAGAACCACAAAGCATTTCGCTCATTTACGGATTCCACCCATCCCGTTTCTTTAAGGGTCTGTGCTGAGGAATGGGATACGACACCCGATCGTCAGGTCTCTTGCTATCGGGCAAATAGATCATTGGCTGTGATGAAATTGTGATAAGTCCATGTTCAGAGCGGCTCCAATACGATCACAACGGATCAGGATCATTGGCTGGCAACCTCGCGTTCAATCCGAACTTGCGGCAGAGAGCGTCCAACTTGCTGAAGGCGTAGGTCCTTGGAGCTGCCCCTGACAATCTTCGGGAAGGCGGACTCGTCGATCGACTGTTGCTCAGGATTACCTACGGTATGGCGATTTCACAACAACAATTTCCTGGTTCCTCCTTCAGCTAGCCCCGGGCGTTACTTCCATACTCGGCGGACGGGGGCCCGTAATCTGTTTTCTTCCCTGCGGTCATCCAGGCTTTCACGCTGGGCGAGACAAAATAACTTCTTTCATAACCTCTGAGGGTATTGTAGACTTCGCTGTAAATACCAATTGTCGCTTGGCCCGGGTCGTGCACGTATGGAATATTACGGTGCTCCCTCATCACAGCTTTTACCCAGAGCACTGTTTGTGCTTTTCTTGTTCGTGTCTCTGGCAGCCGCTTCCGCTCCCGTTCTGTTGTTTATTCATCGCCCTTCATGGCTGATCTGGATTCTTGCTGGATGTCTTGTGGTCGGGATTACGACCCTAGCTGAGGTTGCGAAAAGACGGGCGCGGCCCATGACCAACCTCGAAAAGTTCCTGGTTGTAATCGCAGCCCTTTTCGGCGAGTCGGCCGTTGCCCTCCTTGTGGTCGCGGCATTCGGCCTCTTCAGGCTTTTTTCACTACTGTTTGTGAAGGCTGGTATCTCGACTCGGATACTCTGGTATGTTGCCGTTGCCATCGCTTGCTTCTTTCTGCTAGTTAGTTTGGGAATGGTGGGTGAATTCCTTCAAGAAGCATTCTTTCCCAAGACCGGCGTGGGCAACGCTCCTTTGTTCCCTGGCTTCACATGGCGCAAAGTAGCGCTGCCGGGCTTCCTGGGGCTCGTGGCTATCGCCGTGCTGGGACTGCTGGCATATTTCGGCTGGTCCTACGCATACGTCGGAATGATCCTCGTCTTGATGATCGCAAGCGCGCCTGTTTCAGCCGCATTTAATCGGGACAAGGCTCCCACATCTGATCCGCCCGTATTTGAGGGGGTGAAGGCACTCTTGGTAGCGAGCGGGTACCAGATATGGGGCCGCGTACAGACAGGTGAACTCGTTCTGGATCGTCTGATTGCGGTGTTCGATCTGGTGGCGGAGAAGGACGGCAACACGCTAGCGATCCAATTCAAGACTAGCGCCTCCAGTTCTGAACCGGTGACTTGGATGGAAGCCAGCGCATTGCCAACTGCAGTCCGGGCCATTAACCGTAGCGCCGAGAAGCAGCAGGCCAAAATCGGTATTCACCCGATGCTAGTTCTGTTTGGCAGGACCGCCGACCCCAGTCTCAGAGCTTTTGCGAAGGATGAGTCGATCGGCTTGGCCGTAGTGCCCAGTGATGCCCCGCTTGAAGGCATAGCAAAAGGGGAATTCACTCCCGAAGAGCTTCGTGACTTTGCCAGGAACTACCTGGGTGTTGGTATCGACGCATCCGGCACCGGACAGACGACTCCGGGTCTAACGGCGGGGTCTACAGCATGGTAACTCCGGCAGACATCACCACCCGCCCCCTCGCTTCAAGCATCGAAGCAACCGCGAGCTTCATCAACGCAACTCTCACTTCGGTGGTCCAGGGGCAGAACCCCGACGAGAAGAAAGATCCCCTTGCGGCCATTGAGAAGCTGGAAATTGACCCGGACGTGGTGATAGAGCTTGCGCCTTTGTTCGAGCGAGTCGAGTTTAAGCTAGTGCCGGACGAGTTTCTCGACAAAGTAGGCGACAAACACAAAGTCATGGTTGCAAAGAACGGCGGCTCTTCCTTGTACATCATTTCGCTGAACAAATGCGTCCTTGAGGTGTGTACGAAACCAGCACGCGCCGCATTCTGTTCGCTGACCTACTTCTTCGGGGAAAATAGCAGAATTCATATTATTTCCCGTGACCTTGAGGCTTTCGATAGCGATTTTAACCCCTATATGGAGGACTGGAAAGAGACCAAGAATGTAGAGGTCTTTTTTATTCCATGGAGTTGGATTGCCCGTCTGCTTGCCGAAAACGACGGCGACAAGAAGTTCAAGAAGTTTGAGAACATCTTCAAAGTCAAAGCCGCCAAAACAAGAACGGGAACAGAGCCGCCGACGGTCATCACCGATAACGAACGCGAACAGATTTTGAAGATTTTGTCGGACTACGCCGGCCACGCGTTTACCTTGAAACCACAGGACGCGATGCAAAAGCTGGTGTTGGCCGCTGATTTTCCTGACCCGAAGAAATTCGAAGCAACTTGGAAGGAAGATATTGAATGGAATTCGTTGTATCTATTCAATTATGCGAAGGGTGCGTCATTCCCCTCCAATCATTCTCGCAGCGGCCAATCTACGCTGGGATGGCTGCTCAAGGCGCTCCACGATCAAGCCATCGACGAGAATTCCAAGAAAGCTCTAGTGGACATCATCGTGGTCAATAAGCTGATTGCCGACCCGGATGTGATCGCTAAACTAAAGGAGAAAACATCCGACTAGGTCGCGCTGCCATGCCTCTTCAAATGAAATCCGACCACAAGGATGCCATCGTTGACATTCTCGCCACCCGTGCCTCCTTGGCCCTGTTAGGTACGGAGCAGGCTTTTTTTCAGAACCTGATCGCCAGTGCGAATCTGCCCGTCGAATATGTTCGGGCGGTTTCAGGAGGATTTCTAGGCAATGCGGACTACGACGCGCGGCGTCTCTTGGACTTTGCTCTCGGGACGAAGGTAAATGCAAATGACACGAAATTTACCGTACTAGGGTCCTTGATCATAGCCCTGCTCAAGCAAAAGCCATCGCCTGACGATGCCCGTACCCTGGTGGCCATCCTCGTAGGTTATCAACTGGTCCTGGATCAACCTACGCTCCAGAGCATTGCGGCCCAGTACATGGTACCCCTTCCTGCTGGCGCCGAAGCCACAGCGACCTATGGTCCGACCATCGATTGGCTGGGACCGGCCTCGGACGTGGAGCTACAGGGCTTTTTTCGTCCCGAACCTCCCTGGCTTGACGTCGGGTTTCTTAAGCGGGCGATGCGACGGGCCGCTTCTGTCTGCCGGGTCGAGCTTGGGGCGAAAAGCGGAACAGGGTTTCTGGTAGCACCCACTCTAGTGCTTACGAACTTCCATGTACTTAAGGAAAAAGCGGACGAGGACTTACAGTCCAGCGCCAACAAAACGTTGCTTCGCTTCGGTGCTTTCTCTCTCGCCAAAGGGGACGACGAGGAAACCGGGCGTTCTTTCAAGCTGGCGGGTGAGAAGATCGTCGCCCAGAGTCCCATACCGGAGCTGGACTTCGTGTTGCTGCGGGTGGAGGACAAGATCCTGAAGGAGGAATCGATTCAGCCGGCCCCGCTGGAACAGGGTGTTCCGGCGTCGAAATCTGCCCTTAACATCCTTCACCACCCCGGGGGCGATGTCATGAAGTTATCGCTCAGCGGCAATGGAATCACCGGGGTATATCAGGACAAGGGCATCATTCAATACGTGACGGCCGCGGCAGGAGGATCCAGCGGGTCCCCCTGTTTCGACGACGATTGGAAGGTGGTTGCACTGCATCATGCACAGAAAGCACGCAGTTTCGGCAGCATTCGCGAAGGCATTTTAATGGGTTCGATCCACGAACGCATCAAGCAATATCTGTCGTAATTACTTTGCCCGGGAGGAACAAGGATGATCAGTCGAATTGTTACCAATCAGTACCAGGTTGCCGATGCCGCAGGTCATGAAGTTGACACGTATTTTGACAGAGTAGTGAAGTATATCCCCGCAGAGATTGTGAGTGCGTGGGTGGCAATCAAAGCCCTGGTTGAGGCTTCCGCGGCGGCATCGAAGTACACCGTGCTTTGGGTTTGTTTCGTCGCGGCGGCCCTTCTCACTGCACTCTGGACGCTAAAGCGAACTGCACTACCGGGAAAACCGCCTGCAATAACGCAAACGTTGGTCGCGACAGGTGCATTCATCGTGTGGGCCGTTGCCTTGGGAGAGCCTTTTTCCAGTTTGCTTGGACTGGCTCAACAGTCGCTTTACGGCGGCCTGTTGCTGATCTTCTACACTCTCGCCGTTGGCCTCGTCACGCCAAAAGAAGGTTAAGCAAGGCGCGCAGGATGTGGAATCCAACTGTAGTAAATCTGTAGTGGGCCATTGGTCAAATCGGAGCAAGACCACGCAGATCGGTGCAATCGCACTCGGTTGTAACTCGGTGAGAAATCGAATAGAGTCAAAAGATTTCATAACCGATCAATTCCTTCTGTGGTTCTTGAAAACCGCTGTACCTGAAAGGGTACCGGGGGTTCGAATCCCTCTCCCCCGCCAGCTAGTCTCAACTGCAGAGAAACTCTGCGGCTTTCCCCTAGAAATCGCGTGAAATGCCCGCAATTCCGCGTGTTTCTCGCTAAAACCGGACTCGGAGAAAGTGCCCTGCTGGAGCTAAAAGGCCAGCTCTACGGCTCTTTTCTCTGGAGGGCTGACACTCAGTCCGGTTGCAAGATTCCCGTCAGGCGAATGCTTGGCGATTACAAAGCGATCGTACGGCGAAAGCGAACTTGACTCGGGCCGGCTGACCCCGAACATCTCAGGCATTCTCTCGACAACAGGATATCTTCCGTTTGGCGAACCATCCACCGGGGCCGCGTAATTCAAATGCCTGCGTGTGAGTTCGCGCAGAGGCTTTGATCTGACGCTGATCTTGAATGGTTCTCCCGCAGGTTGCTGCTACTCCGCATTTCGGACCAGCCGCCTATTCGGATGAGGCTCTCCGGGCTTTGCCCCCGCCGACCGCCAAGATTCGAACCTCTTTAAGAACGCGGCAGCAAGACCAAAGCCATAGTTGGTCAGATAAAGCTCGAATATCGCATGATGCTTGGACAGCAGCTTGACATAGTACGCGATCGGCTGTTCGACATCCATGAAATCGACGAGACCGCGCGAGATGTAATGCTCAAAGATTCCCAGGTAGTAGAACAGATTGTCGAATGCGTCCCGAACGAACATCTCTGCGTCAGAGAACTCAAGGTTGACCGTCCGAACGGCGGCCAGCATGAGATCATGCGTGATCGGCGCTTTGACGTCCTTTACGACTTCGAACTCCCGTCCGTCCCAATCGAGGATGGTGAGAGCTGCCGACGCCTCGGGATCTGATAACAGCTCGTCATTTAAACTTTTGGCAGCCTCCGCCTTCTTCCAACGCAGCTCTCGGTCGCGTTGCAATCGAGTCTCCCTGAACTCGATCAAGATTTTGATTATTCCAACAAGAACGCCGGTAACGCCGATGACCCACGATGCAGCCTGGATCGAGTTCATTGTATTGGGGCTAATTTGAGGAAGCCACATGGCAAAAGTCTTTCTCCGATCTTCGGTTAATAACAATGGCACTCGCTAGGGCCTCAGTGCATTTACCTGCCGAAGGGATGTGATTGTACGTCTTAGGTTCTCAGCGGTCGTCCCCAATTCCCTTCAGAAGCAAGTTGGCTCAGTTTTGGTCGAAGAGATTTTTCTGTCTGAACACACGTTGGAGGGGCGCTAATCTCGGCTGTGTCCTAAAGGTGCGTTCACGACTATCTCTTTGCGTTCTGACTTTACTATTTTTTCTGCGACCGCATTAACCTCCTGCTCTGTTCCGCCGTGAACCTCAATGACGCCCTGGTCGATCAGTTTGAGGTTCCCGGCGACACATGCACAAGTCACCCCCGGGACTCACCGCCTTCACCGATAACGTTTATAAATCCCAGATGCATTTGCCGTTCTGAAAGAACGAGATCAATCCGTCTTCACTGATCTTGAGGACGCTTCCAAATCGCGAGGCAGAGATGGCGGCCGTGGTCCGGCCTCCTTCAATGTTCTCTGGATGCAGGTCCGCCAAGTCCGGGTGGCGGAGAATGGCGCCAAATGCCAGGAGATTGGACTCGCGGTCCAGCACGATTCCGCCATCGATCCGAGCCACGGTCTCTAGAACGGCGCTCGGCACCTCTAGGACGCGCTTCTGGTGCAGCAAGTAGTGCAGCTGGTCCTTTGTACCGGCGACAGGATGTTCGCCCTGATTCGGCAAAGGAGAAAGCAGATCATTCCTCGACACCAGCTTCCGGGCGGTTTTGGGATCGTCGAGAACAACCAACAGGCCGCCGCGGCGGTCTTCCGCCAAATTGAGGGCCGCGCCAAACAACCGCTCCGCAAGGTCGACATCTCCAACCGCCTTCGCCCAGAGGCCATACTTTCGCTCGGAATCTGTGAGTCTCCACCGGCCGTCCAAGAAACGAAAAACCTGCAACCCATTGGCAAAGATCTTCATTTCTCCGTTGGGCGTAAGAATCATGCAAACATGTCCGCCGCACAGCGTGGCGGCGCTATGGGTGTGATATCGAGCGGGACTGGGCACCGGAAGATTGGTGTCTGAAAACGGCAGGGCCCACTTTTCTACCTCGATGATTTCCACCAGGAAGCCATTCTGATCAACCAGGGCGAGAGTCTGCAGACCATCACACAGTCGATAGAAACTCCGGATTGAGTTCAAGGCTGGAGAGTAACGCAGGGCATCCGAGGGAGTCACCGGCAGTTCATGGCACGGGTCCGGGTCTTTTCCGAACAGAAGAACGCCGGTCGAAATGCGCCGGTTCTCGTTGTGGCAGTGGAATGGATGCCGTCTTGTCGAACGTTCGGGTCGAGCCGCGACGCAGGATCACCTGCTCGATCGTGTCTTTCGATTGTTCAGAAGGCAATTTTTCGCCAACTGACACGACGGGTGGGGCGACGAACCTGCGGAAGGTCTACAAACTGTGGCAAGTTCAACTGCACACTACCTACGTATCAGTGCGGCCCGCACCTCCTCCGCCAGCCGCTCGACCACCGCTTCCGCAGCTTGCTCAACTGCCGGGGACAGCTCTACGCCCGCGGCAAAGTTCTCGCCCTCGATGCCGTACACAACCAGATACGGCGGCAGCTGGTCCAGAGAACGGGCCAGCTCGACGGCTTCGGCTACGCTGAACGCATGGGTGGAGTAGCGGAAGAATCCCGTTGGCACTGATGCAGCCCGCGCGTCGAGGCGATGAATGGTTCCCGGGGGCGCGCCCGAACGAACTGCATCCACGAGCATCACCCAAGTTGCACCTTGCCACGCCTGGATCAACGCCGTGCCCTCGCCGCCTTCTCCCAGGATCGTGACACCGGTCGGAAATAATGCTCGAAGGCGACGGGCCACGGCGATTCCGACTCCGTCATCGCTTCGATATTCGTTGCCAACACCGACGATGACGACGCTTGGCTCTCCGGCGGTCATTCTGGCTCAATGTGCAGTTTCAGGAAATGTGTGGCGCAGGAGATGCAGGGATCGTAATTGCGGACCACCTGCTCGCACTGCCACTGCAGCTTGTCTTTTTGTACGAGAAGGTGGGTCTGGACAAACTGCCAGAGGTCGCCCTCTATGGTCTTCAGGTTCTGCGAGGTGGGCGGAACAATCTTGGCATCCACGATGACGCCGCGGTCGTCGAGGCGATAGCGGTGATAGCAGATTCCGCGTGGTGCTTCGGTGCAGCCGTAACCGGTGCCGACGCGGAGCTCGACGTTGACCGCAGGTTTGTCTGGCATCTCATACTGTTCGATGAGGCGCAGTGCCTCATCGCAGGCGTACACCATTTCCACGCTGCGCACGATGATGCTCTGAAAGGGATTGCGGCACACCGGCCCTAGGCCAGCGCTGCGAGCCGCTTCCTGGGCCATGGGTGACAGCTTGTCGAAGTTCAGGTTGTAACGCGCTTGCGGGCCCACGAAGTAGGAATTTCGCTCTTTCAGCCGCGATTGCAGCGCGTTGGAGTGGGAGACGTGGTCCTCGACAAAGGTCTGGTCGTATTCACGAACAGCAATGTCCAGCCCTTTGTTTGAGACAATGCGGCCTTCGTTAAACGGATATTCGTCGGGATGACGCAGGGCGACGAACTCGTAATCGAGGTCGAAGTCAGGGAATGCGAATGTCGCCACCCAGCCCACGGTTGCGAGGGCGGCGTCGCGCGTCCACTTGAGTTCCTCGGTGAGCGCAGAAAACTCCTTCTTGTTCGGTACCTTGTAGAAGCCGCCAACCCGCACATTGATGGGGTGGATTTCCCGGCCGCCAAGCAGCCGCACGATCTCGTTGCCGGCTTTTTTCAGCCGCAGACCACGCTTTACCTCGTCAGGGTGGTCCTTGGCCATACGGATGGCGTCTTCGTAACCGAGGAAGTCAGGTGCGTGCAGCAAATAGACGTGCAGGGCGTGACTCTCGATCCATTCGCCGCAGTAGATCAGCCTCCGCAGGTCGCGGATCGGGCCGGCTATTTTGATCCCGAATGCGTCTTCGATGGCATGACATGCGCTCATCTGATAGGCAATGGGGCAGATACCGCAGATGCGGGCGGTAATGTCAGGCACCTCATGAAACTTTCGGCCGCGGAGAAATGCTTCGAAGAAGCGCGGCGGCTCAAAGATCTTCAACTTGACGTCCGTCACCTGCTGGCCCTTGATTTTCACCAACAGGGCACCTTCGCCTTCGACACGCGCCAGGTAGTCGACCTTGATTGTCCTACTTTTCATGCGCTTCGCTCTCTCTGCGGAAAGGTTCGGCGTAGGCGTTGAACCCCCGGAAGGCCCGCATCAAATCTCGCTCGCTTACTCCCAACTCGCTCCACCACGCGCTGAGCGACGGTGTATTTGGTGTCTCCTTCGGCCCGAAGCATCCGTAACAACCGCGTGCGTACCCCGGGCAGAGGGCACCGCAACCAACCTGAGTCACCGGACCGAGGCAGGGGGTGCCATGCGCGACCATCACGCAGACCGTGCCGCGCTGTTTGCACTCCACACAGACGCTATGCGGGGGCGTGTTTGGCTTGCGACCATTCAGAAACGCGCTGAGCACCTCCACCAATTGATGCTTATTGATGGGGCAGCCTCGCAGTTCGAAATCAACGAACACGTGGTCAGTGATCGGTGTGGACTTCTTGAGAGTTTCGATATAGTCGGGCCGGGCGTACACGATGGAAATGAATTCCTGCACATCCTTGAAGTTGCGGAGCGCCTGGATGCCACCCGCCGTCGCACAAGCGCCGATCGTTACCAGGAATTTGGAGGCGCGCCGGATACCGTGAATCCGTTCGGCATCATGCGGCGTGGTGACGGAACCTTCTACTAGCGAAAGGTCGTAAGGGCCTTTGAGCACAGCGCGTGAGGCCTCGGGAAAATTCGCGATCTCCACCGCGTCGGCAACAGCGAGCAGTTCGTCCTCGCAATCCAGCAGGCTTAACTGGCAACCGTCGCACGAGGAGAACTTCCAGACCGCCAACTTGGGTTTGCGTAAGGTCATATTAGATCTCCGACTTGCCAAGAATGGCCGCGATGCGAGGGAACGCGAATACCGGGCCGTCCTTGCAGACGAAGGTCGGGCCGTATTGGCAATGGCCGCAAAAGCCGACCCCGCATTTCATGTTGCGTTCCGCGGACAAATAAGTGCGCTCCGCCGCCACGCCGCGCCTCAGGATCTCCATCACGGCAAAGCGCATCATGACCTCGGGGCCGCAAACCATGGCGAAGGTATTGGAAGGATCGAAAGGAGCACGCGGGATCATTGTCGTCACCACACCGACGTTGCCACGCCAGGTGCTAGCCGCTCGATCGACCGTGATCTGGATTTCCAGGTCGAACTTGCCACGCCACTGTTCCAGTTCGTGACGGTACAGCATGTCCTCAGGAGTACGTGTGCCATACAAGAGAACGATCTTGCGAGACTTCTCCCGTTCGGCCATCAAACGGTAGAGTGCAGGCCGCAACGGAGCCAGCCCGATTCCGCCCGCCACGATCACGACGTCCCGGCCGGTCGCTTCTTCTAGGGGCCAATGGCTCCCGAAGGGTCCGCGAATCCCCATGATCTCGCCGCGCTTGAGCTGCCGCATGGCCTTTGTGACCGTACCGACCACGCGAGTGGTGTGTTTGAGCAAAGGGAGATCGTCAGGGTCGCTACTGACGGAGATCGGGACTTCTCCCACGCCGAAGACATAGAGCATGTTGAACTGGCCCGGCGCAAACGAGAACCCCTTGCTGGAATCTTCGGGAAGAATTTCCAGCGTGAAAGTATCGTCCGTCTCCTGCTTTACTCGCTGAATGCGGTACGGCACGGGCAACATTGGGTCTGGAACCAGACCCGCAGTCACGACCTCGGCTTGTTCAAGCATGGTTGCCATACATATCCAACAACTGCAATCGGGTCGCCTCAAGTCGCTCAGTGACGATTTGCATGAACCGCTTGTAGATCTCGTAGCCAAGATCATGGTCCTCTTCGCACTTGGCGCGCAGACACTTGCCGTCAAAGGCCAGAGCATGCGTAGGCTGCTGCGCCCTTGCGTCAAAATGCCAGCGGTACGGCGGAAACAGCCACGACCAACCCAATACTTCGTCTCCGCCGACAGTTTGCACCGTAGTGAGGCCATCGTGCGGGATCACGAACTGCACGGCCACCAGACCTTCGCGAATCAGGTAAAAGTGATCGGCTGGATCACGCTCATGGAAGATGACATGCCCTGTCTCGAAGCGGACGTTCTTGGAACATCCGGCGATCAGTCGGATGTGTTGCTCCTCCATCCCATGAAAGAACGGATGCTCTCTAAGAATTGGTTCTAGTGTTTGAATCATGGTGAATCCTTGCTGTCGTCTGCCGATGCCTTAACAGAATCGCTCTCGCGAATGGCCCCAGCCTCGACCGTAATATCAATTCCTACGGGACACCACGTGATGCAGCGGCCACAACCCACACAGCCGGAAACCCCGAACTGGTCAATCCATGTCGCCAGCTTATGCATCATCCATTGGCGGTAGCGTGATCTCGAGGTGGCGCGCACGCTTCCGCCGTGGATGTACGAGAAGTCCACGGTGAAGCACGAGTCCCATCGCCGCCAGCGTTCTGCGTGTTCGCCGGTCAGGTCGGTCACGTCTTCCACCGTGGTGCAGAAGCAGGTGGGGCACACCATGGTGCAATTAGCGCAGGACAGACAACGCTCCGTGACGTTGTCCCACTGGGGATGCTCGTAGTTGCGGTAGAGGAGCTCCTTGATTCCGCGGGTGTCCAATTGGTGGCCCATGTGTTGCGTTGTATCGTCGAGGATGCGCTCAGCGTGCTGCTTGTCCGCCTCGTTGGCCGGTTGATGCGGGACGACTGCCAGGATCTCAGCGCCGCGCGCCGACCCAAGTTCCACAAGGAAGTAGTGCCGCCCGTCCTGCAACAATTCGGTGAGAGCGAGATCGAAGCCAGAAGTCGCCTTCGGTCCTGAATTCATCGAGGCGCAGAAGCAGTTGCCCCCAGCCAGGCCGCAATTGACCGCCAGTAGAAACAGGTTCTCGCGCCGCGCTTTGTAGCCAGGATCAACGAACTGACCATCGAGAAAGACCTTGTCCTGGATCGCGATCGCGTTCAGTTCACAAGCGCGCACACCGAAGAAAGCATATTTTGGACTGGATCGTTCTTCTTCCGGCAGGATCCGCAGTCCCTTCCCGTTTCGCGCCGCCTGCCACAGCCGCTGAAGCGGCGGATATAGGTACCTTTTCCAGGAGTGCGGGCCGACAACGTAGCCGAATAGGGCGTGGTCTTGGTGGCGTTTCAGACGATACTTTCCTCCAGCCTGCTCGTCTGTCCAACCCGAAGGGACGTCTTCAGTCGAAGTCAGGTGGTCGTAGACGATCGCGCCTTCGCGAAGCGTCGGTCCGACAACTTCATAGCCTCGCCTGATCAATGCCTGGAGCAATTGCTCCAGATGTTCTCGTTCCACAACAAAGCTGTCCCCGACGTGCAATGGTTCTGCAGCCATGGCTCGCAGCGTTTGCACGAGCACCACCTTCCATGTTCAGGTTAGAGAATTGCCCCCCTCGGCGTCGGTGACGTGGGTCACGTTGTGCTGTTGCCGTCGAGAGGGCGCCCAGGCCGGCCGACCGAGTTTATTCGGGAGTGCCGGCTGCATGGATTGGCCGAACGCAGGAAATCGAAGTAGGTCCAATGTCCGGCACCTCCAACGTTGCCTGCTATCTCAGCGATCGAGGTCTTCCGAGCACACCCCAAATCGTGAAGGCCATACTGGATCTAGCTAAACGGTCCAGCCGCGTTCTTGCAGAATCGGAGATACTCGAGGTTCTGCGGGACATGAGTGCGTAATTGCGCCTGGATCACGGACTATTCAGAAGTTGACTCAGTTGGCGAGAACAGCGCTTCGCATGTATTGGCTGTCTGTCGTCACGTAGAGAAGACCTCCGGAAAACCGACCAATGACTGTAGATCTGTGGTCTTCCGACACGAAGTTGGCCCGAAACCGGCTTGTGGGAGATTACTCCCCATAAGTCGGCATGTCGTGATTGACCAGCAACTCTGCAATGCGATCACAAACCGATCGTTTGGCGAATGCAAGCTTGACTTCTGGTATCTGAACACGAACCGCTATGACATTCTCCGGACACCGGGATAATTTCACGTATTGCCGACTCTCCCAAAACCTCGCTACTAGCTCTGTATAGGCCCGTGCTCTATTTGCACCGGCTAACGCCTGCCCGTGTTTCACAGTTGGGTCAGGTTTCACGCTGTCGGAATGCCCTCTCTTCACGTACCTATGAAGAACCGAGAATCTCAGAAACCTTCGCCCTGAGATGTAACGCTTCTGGAATTTGTCGGGCGCAAAGCACGGCTAAAATACGCAGAAACGACTCGCGTAGACCGGCATCCGACTCAACTTCGCTCTGGAGATATTTCCAGCACGATGACAGCACTTCGGTAAACAGAGCACCAAGATCGTGGTGACTCCAGTCACGGTCCGGCAGGGAGCCCACCGCAAGCGCCAGTTGCTTCACTCCTTGCGGCAACAATACCCGACCGGAATCCGTACGAAGAAAATAAGCGAACCAGCCTGCCGCTGAAGCATATCTCAGCCACTGGCTAGCCCATTGCTCGAACGTGACGGCCATTGACCCGACGAGACCCTTATATTTTGCGTCACCCAAAACTGCTACGCCGGGTTGGCACAGGCCCATTAGCTCCACCGTGAGTTGCTCGGCGCGACTCCAATAATTGCCTTTCCCCGGTTGCCATGCAGGCAGCGTTTCCGTATACGCAACCATGTCCTGCCAGATTCGCGCGAAGCCCGCCAAGTCGGGGCTCACCTGAAGCCCCATGCTTATCCACGATTGCAGGAAGTCCTCCACCCAGTACTTTGCGGCTGGACCTAGCTCAAGGATCGGTCGATAAAACGTGCGGGCCGTCTCAACAGAATTCGTGTGAGCGACGAACTCAGCAGTCCGTGCCATGACCCATCTGTCGAACTCGTAAGGTGTGCCTTCAATTTCGCTGTGTTCATCGTCCGGTCTGGGTTGTGGGAGTGTACGCAAAGCCACATCAAACACTTCCCGGACATATTGCTCTAGAACCTGCTCTTCGCCAGGCAGATGCTGGCGTACCATTGCCGCCAGAAATCCAAACCCCTTCTGGATCACTTCAAGATCAATATCCGGCATGTCACGGTGCAACTTTCGGTCGCCGTTTCGCTCGCGCACCCATTCCCGCCGTGCTTTCCTCTGTTGCTTTTCGGAGGGTGACATTGATCTCCGTTCAATTCTGTCCACAAGCCTGCGGCCAAGCGTTTCCGCCCGATGCAACGGAATGAGAGGCGGCCTGAGCTTACCCGCCATGTACCTTCGAAACAGAGTGGTCCTGCACTCCGGGAGCTTGGTATCGTCTGCGTAATATCCAGATTCACGGATCGCCCCACGCCGCAGCGCGCTCCACAGCATGCAACGGCAGTGGGATCGGACCTTCTCTGAACACAGCTATGGTTTTCGACCGGGACGGTCAGCTCATCAAGCGGTAGCTCAAGCGCAGCAATACATCGCCGAAG
>Ga0097691_1000288_pt1 | contig 47124 bp, 46 predicted proteins | sample NGESurdeep072012_8_FD_72858 | JGI IMG/M metagenome (GOLD analysis project Ga0097691, IMG submission 72858) | Arctic peat soil microbial communities from Barrow, Alaska - NGEE Surface sample 210-1 deep-072012 | ecosystem: Environmental > Terrestrial > Soil > Wetlands > Peat ... | reverse complement strand
CTGGGCGCCAGGACGCTGCGGCTCGCCGACGGCCCCGACGAGGTCCACAGGATCCTGGTCGCGAAGAACGTGCTGGCACGGTATCACGCTGGCGAGAGCTGGGACTTCGGAAACTGACCGCAATCGCCGCCGGTACGCCACGAGGAGCTTCTAAAATCCCGCTACCCCTTTGACCCGGGGATAGAGGATGGGCGACTCTTCCCCACTCACCCCTGGCCGTGGCGACGGCAGCGCAGTATTAAGTCGCCGGCAGGGGCCGCGCCCGCCAACGGCGGGCGGCCTTAACACTGCGTGCAGGGCTCACCCCTGGCCGTTGGCACGGCTGGCCAGTATTAAGAGACCGGGCGCCCGCGGGAACGGCCGCGCGCGACAACGGAGCGCGGCCTTAACACTGAGTGCAGGGCTCAGCCCTGCGGTGCAGGGGTCAGCCCCTGCCGCGCCATCTTAAGATCGTAATGCATCTGGAGATTCAGCCAGAACTCCGCGCTGTTGCCGAAGTACAAGCCCAAACGCAGCGCCGTATCGGCAGTTATCCGGCGGCGGTTATTTACGATCTCGGCGATCCGGTTCGGAGAAATGCCGATCGCCTTCGCGAGCCGGTTTTGCGACAGGCCGTATTCGGCCAAAAATTCCTCCTTCAGCATCTCGCCGGGAGTGACCGGCGCAAATTCATTCTTCACGGAAACTCTCCTAATGGTAGTCAACCATATCGCGGCTCCGGCGCAAGCACGCTCTTTCTGTCATCACGTTCCTAATCCGTCATCCCGAGCATAGCCGCTCCCTTCTTTGTGTCATCCCGAGCGAAGTCTGCGAAGTCGAGGGACCCCGGTGCCGTGCATGCGAGGGCAACGCGCAGAAGGGCATCTTGGAATTTGGGCCCTCACACACGGCAGGAAGGAGCCGGGATTCTTCGCTTCGCTCTAGAATGACACAAAAAAAGAGCGACCCGTCTCCCCTCAACCCCTTCTAACAAGGCCCTTCGAGTACTCTGGGTAAACTCCGCCCGCATCTTTGTCTTGATATTGGGTGCAGCGTTTACCCCTGGCAGGTGTCACCCCTGCACCCACGGTGGGTTCCGCATTCAATAAAGTGATTTCCCCTTCCCACTAGCGCTCAACGGGCGCGATTCCCTTTTCGTCGAGCAGACGCTCGAGCGCGCGGAGGAAATGCTCGTAGTACTCGCCGCAGTCTGAAGTACCGTCGCGGGCGCGGATTCGGTCCGATGCGCCAACTTCGGCAATCAGGCGATCGCGAAATTCATCCCAGCTGAAATGCCCGGCCTCGGAAAGTTTCAGCGCGATTGCAAATGCGCGCGCTTCCCACGGCGCGCTGAAGACATGCTCGGCGTCAAGCCGCGCCGCCTCGATCAACTTGTTGAGTGCCGTATTCACAACTCTGCTCGTTCGTGGTCCCCTGCCGCCACCATACTATCGACTTAGTGGCCGGGACCTCCAAAGGCGGACAATTCAACGTTCGGGCCACACGTCGCGTAGACGGTACCGTCGGCACCAATCACGGGACTTCCGGCAGAGTGCTCGTACTTCCACTTAAGCGTGCCGTTCGGATTTACAGCCAACAAATTATCGCCGCTCACAAAAACTGTGCCGTCCGCGGCAATGGCTGGTCGCCACGAAACCCTCCCCGATCCCGCATCAGAAAATCTCCATTCGATTTTGCCGTTAGGGGTCATCGCGTAAAGGTATGCCGTCAAAGAATCGTCCCTAAATCCCAAATAGATGATCCCGTTTACTCCGATCGCCGGAGTCGAAAATCGATGCTCATTACTATGCGGCTGGAACTTCCATTTGACTGCACCGGAGTTCGCGCCGGCTTTATACTCACTCCTGCCACTATGTGCATGGTCATGACCGAGCATCGGCCATGCAGGTAGTTTAGTCTCCTGCGATGCCGCAAGTCTTGCAGCCGCCAAAATCACGGCTGCCGCCAGACCGACGGCTATAGTCGCGAGACGCTCTCTCTATTCCCTTCGCGCGCTGCTCATGCGCGCGCCCGCGGGGAGCCGCCGCGCCGGCTCGTCGGCGCCGCGATCTTCGCCACTCCGACCATCGAGTCTCGCGTCACGATCCCGGCGAGCGCGTCTTCGCTCATCCCCTCGGTTCCCTTCGGCCGCTGTGGGATGACGAGGTATCGAATCTCCGCGCTCGAGTCCCACACCCGGACTTCGACCTCGGGCGCCAGCTCTACTCCGAAATCCTTGAGCACGCCGCGCGGATCGCTGACGGCTCGCGAGCGATACGCGAAGCTCTTGTACCAGACGGGCGGCAAACCCAGCACCGGCCACGGGTAGCATGAGCACAGAGTGCATACCACGAGATTGTGGACGCGATCGGTGTTCTCCACGGCGACCAGATGGTCGCCCTCGGGACCCGCAAATCCCAGTTCCGCCACGGCGCTCGTTGCGTTCGCCAGCAGGCGTTTTCGATACTCGGGATCTGTCCATGCTTTCGCAACGACGCGCGCGCCGTTGCGCGGACCGACGCGGGTCTCGTAGATATCGACGATCGTATCGATCGCGGCCGGATCGATCAGTCCCTTCTCCGTCAGGATCGCTTCCAGAGCCTTCACGCGCGCGGCCGGCCCGGTGTCGTCGGTGTTATGATGATCCCCGCTCATTCTCTTTTCAGTATCTACCCGTATGGTGCGCTGTCGTGCGTTTCGCTGCCTTCGGCTTCGACTTCGGCGCGATCGGTTCCAGATAATCTTCCCACAAATCCAGATACACCCGCTCCCGGCCGTTCGCTTTCGCTGATTTGCCCCACAGCTCGCGCGCGTCGAAGGCGACCGAATAACAATGCTGCGGCTTGGTCCCTGCGTGATGCGCGTTGGTGTCGGGAAAGACGAACACGCCCCAGTCGCGCTCTATGACTCCGGCTTTGCCGCGCGCGTAGCGCGGCAAACGCGTGTGTCCCGATGGATTCAGGTTGCGTGCGCGCACGCGAGCGCCTTTGGCATAGCGGGCGCGCGCCGGCTTCTTTTCGGGCTTGTCCTTGACCGGAGCCGGACCCTGAGTCGCGACGGCATTCGCGATCAGAGCCGGGTCGATCGCGCCGTCTTCCTTCGCGAGGAGTTCCTCGCGCGTCACGACGCCGCGCTCGACGAGCAAAGTCTCGACCGCCGCGAGCCATCGTTCGTAATAGCTCGACGCTAGGTAGCGCGCGGGCAGCATCCGCTCGATCGCATGACGGAACTCATCGGCATTGATCAGCGCCCGGCCCGCCGCGATGCTCGCAATGGCATACACTCGCCCTTCCCAGTCGGCGTGAAAGACGGGTTCGTTCTGTTCGTGGACGACCGGCCCGAAACCGTCCATCCCGCCCATGTCATGTACGCCGTTCATCGCGACTCCATTTCTTTCGACAGCCGGGTGCGATTATCGCGGAGGCTCGCCGTTGGAACAAGCGCCCGCAGAACCACAACCCTCATGCCTTCTACTTTCCCCCTTCACCTGTTCTAACAGGGCCCTTCGACCTCGCTCAGGGTAAACTCCACCCGCATCTTTGTTTTAATACCGGGTGCAGGAGTCACCCTGGCCGTTGGCACGGCTGGCCAGTATTAAAAGACCGCGCGCCCGCGAGCTCTTCCATAGCGTAATCGCGAAAAGATGCGCTGCGCAGATTTTCGCGTCTTCTCATGCGGGTGCAGGGGCCGCAGCCCCTGCCGCCCACCGCGCAGGTGATTCTTCCTTCATGCCGGTCGCGCAGGGCGGATGGTAACTTAACTCTTGTTAGGTCTTGTGTTGCCCTGATAGGCTCTGAACCTCCGATGGAAACCGATCGCCAATCTCGTCAACCGCAAGCTGCGTGGCCCTTCGATCTTCGGGTCTTCGCCGCGATGGCCGGGCTATGGGCGCTATGTCTGGCGCTCAGGGCGTTCGTTCACATCGGTGATTTCGACGTCGTCGATCCGATCGAGACTATTTTCGCCGGCATTCGATTCAACGGCGACGACGCGCGCCTGATGCTGATCGTCGAAGCGGGGATATTCCGGGCGATGGCGATCGGAGTCTTTGCCCGGCGCCGATGGGGTCTGTTGCTCGCGCTTTGCTACATGGTCCAGGTCGTGATGAGCCATCTCGCGTTCGTGATCGCGTATCTGGCGATTCGATCGGAATGGATGAACGTGCGCGTGGTCGCGTCGCAGGGGCCGATGATAGTGCTGATCACGCTGTACCTTTGGATTCGCGCGTGCGATTTGATTTTCGATTCGCTTCCGCAGCCCGCGCAAGCGCGCGTGCGGCAATCGTCAGACACGAGCCATCGGGCTGCGGTTCGCGCGGATTCCGGCGCCGGCGACGTCGCCGCTATGGCAGAATGATCGTCTGAATGGTGGCGACGGCAGGAGTCGGATTATCCCGAACCTAGAAAACCATTGAACTATTCGGTTTTTTCTTACTCTGAATACGCACAAAACTCGGAATAAACGCCGGGAATGTACAAAATCGACACGGTGGTTTTGGCGTGAACAGGAAGTTAAAAAGTGCTACTACCTGTTTCCCTTCGTCATATGGAGGAACCCCAATCCCGAATTATTTAGCTTCCAGGTTCCCAGGTCTCCACAACTCGGACAGGTGAATTTCAACATCGCAATGTTAGCGTACATCCCCGCCAAGTCCACTTCGAGCTGCTTCTCTTTGCATCGCGAACAATAGACGTTGATGTAATCGCTGCTTTGCATGATCTCGCCGACTGGTTTATCGCCGATTCTTGCCATCTTCCTCTACCTCCACTCATCTTGATTTGCCTACGTTCTCAGTGCATCCGTACGATCTTAATCATATCAGTGCTGCGAAGCTGGTTGAGCAATGCTTTGCACGCCGGAGTTCCGTCTGCCCCACCGGTCCAAAAATAAAATTCGAAAAAGCCTGCCGTGACGGGCTGAGCTACGCACTTTTCAATCCACTGATTTGTCGCGTCGCGCTGCGTTTCAGCATTGAACGCTTTCCGCAGGTCAAGATGATATCGCCACTGGCCGTCAGGAGTTTCCCGGAATCCCGCTTTCCCCAAGATTTCCGAATTCGTCATCGTTATCCCTTGCACTGAGTTTTCCACACCTTAAAACTTACCGGATTGGCCACCCATGTTACCATGAAGTCAACCCTGAATGAGGACCCTGGAACACCAAGTCTGCTCCCTTGAGCTGGCGAAGAATTTGGAAGAGCTCGTTGTGAAGTCGCGGTGCGGAGATGGTGGCGACGGTAGGAGTCGGTCTATCCCGCCTCTACGAGATCACTGGAAGGCGGCTTTTTAGCCCCAGACCGCAATTCGCTGCAACTCCACGCGCATATCTTGATGCGTGTCATGTCTCTGACCGAACATTTCCACGACAACATTCGTAGGAAGGACACCTTCCGGCACGTCTCCGTGAATATCAGGCAAGTCCCATGGCTTATCATCGACATCCGTCATCGACTGAGATGGGCTCGCGATGAGGAAAACTTTAACCCGAGCGACGACCACGGTCCCATTGTCTTCAAATTCTCCGAGGAAGCAGCTCAGATTGTCCCCACCGTAAATCTTCCCGTCCTTCAGGAACATGACGCCGTAGCCGGGTTTCTCGTCCGCGTCCAATCCTTCGTATCGCGCGATGTAGAACCCATCGAATCGTGTCGGCATTTTAGTCTCCTCAATTTTCCACAGACTCTCAGTTGCGGATATCGAACTGGAAAGCGGCATTTCGCCCTGCCATTTGCTGATGTCAAAACACTTTTTGAACTTCGCCTTCAGAACGGGAAGCTGCTCCATCAGCCATCCAGGTTCCGCGCTTTTGATTTCGGCTATTTTCTTGCCGTCATAGTCGGCGGCACGAATGTACCATAACTGGCACGCGAAGATGATCAGTCAACGAAGCCCAACGGAGAGCGGGATTTGGTGGCGACGGTAGGAGTCGAACCTACGACACTGCGGATATGAGCCGCATGCTCTAGCCAACTGAGCTACGTCGCCACCGGGAATCGTCAAATCTACCCTGAGCGCGCAAGCCGCGAAAGACCGCGCCCAATTCGGGTGGTGTCCTAATTTGAATTTGCTTCTAGATGAGCGATTACTTGGCGCGTGATCTCCTCAACACTGCGAGCGTGCGCCCGTTGAACATCTTTCGCCCAAGCGCGACCTGAATGCAGGGTGTCCCAAGCTGATTTTGCCTGTCCACGTCGCGTTCCGCCTTGATCGTGATGACCGAAGCCATCAACGCAGATATTCCAGACCGGTTTGAATCTCTCGATGAGAAGCGCCTCGCCAAGCGGAATCCAGATGTCATCAACCAGCAAATACCGACAACCAAAATCAGATAGATTCAAGTTTGGTGCGGCTTTAATCGAAGCAGCGTGCTCGCGCAACCGCCGGAACAGTACATCACCAGGATCAGCGCCTAGCCCATATCCGCCTTTTCTTGATCCGGGCGGCACGGCTTTCCCGACATAGGTCGGTATCGCCACTCTGTCTTTCGTCTTCACTGTCTCGGCAATTATTTGGTAGGCAGAGAAATCGCCGGCGTAATAGATCGCGTAGATACCAGCGCCTTGAAAGCGCGCCGGCGGCAGCGGAACAATCGGACGCTTGAGCAGATGATCGCTGACACTCTCCGCTAGATTCGTTTTGTCGAGCGGATTGAAAACATCATCTCCCAGCGGTTTCAGAACTTCTAACGCTCGCAGTCTTCTCCGTTGCGGCATACGATCCAGAAGCAGTGTCGCTTTCGCGCGTGATGCGCGGTTTCCCATTTATTTGAAACCATTGGGCCAGTACGCACCTTGATGATCAAGTCGCAGACGGTGAATCCTGCCTCCTCAGCCATGCGCATAAAATCGCAATGTGGCCATTTGGAGCGGTGATTATTTACCATGTCGGTAATCTTGGCGAGAAGCAATCCTTCCGGTTTCAGAACCCGCTTCGCCTGCTTGAGAAACGGCGGATACAGATAGCTCAGATTCCAGTCGTGCGCCTTGCCACATTCCACGGTCGCACCAAAATCCACGTCGAACCGCTTTTTGCTCTTGTCTCTGCCCTGCGGACCAACATGCGGCGGATCGTAGACTACAGCGCCATAGCGCGCCGATGGCACGCCAGTCATCTTGCGATTGTCCCCGACGATCATCGGCTTGTACTGCGGATCGATGTCCATCGAAGTGATCCGGCGCCGCGAGCCTTTCCAGAAGCGGCCAGCGTTGTACGTCGCGTCTAAAATCGGCTCCGGCTTGATGGTCGCGTAGAATCGGAACATCTCCTCAAGCAGCTCGCCGTCGCTACCTTCCCACACGCTACTGAGCGGTTCGTAGGTAGAAGTCCCGTTTGATGAAATGGCTTGTGTGACTGCGCTGCCCATCACGCAACCTCCTCCGCTTTCAGCGCCGTAGCTTCGATCAGTTCGCCGATAGACCATAGCCGATCCGTCACGCCAGTGGCCATCGCGGACGCCATCTTCAAATCAAATTCGGACACTACCAAAGACCGCGCGCAATTCGTTCAGCGCAGCGCAATGCTGCGGCTCTTGACCGCCTTATGCCCGCGCTGGACCTGGTAGAGCACGCCCTCGGTGAACTCGACGCAGGTCAGCTTGCCGCCGTACACCAGGCCGGTGTCGATCCCGAGCTTGTACGGCAGATCGATCATCACGCCTTTCATCGGAGTATGGCCGAACACCACGGTCGCGTCGATTTTGTGCGGATTGAAAATGAACTCCTGCCGAATCCACAGCATGTCCTCGGTCTGCTGCTCCTCAAGCTGGCGGCTTGGCTCGATGCCGGCGTGGACGAACAAATAGGGCGGGCGCAGGTAGCTGGTGGACAGCCGGCTCATGAAGCCGAGGTGCGCGTCGGGCAGCCGCGCGAAGGCGTCCTCGAGGTCTTCCTCGTGCACGCCGTAGCTGTCGAGCGTCGCGATGCCGCCGTTGAACAGGAACGACTCGCCGTAATTCCCCGGCATGCCGAGAAACGACAGCATCATGTCCTCATGATTGCCCTTCAGGAACACGCATTCCGCATCGCCCCGTTCCAGCTCCAGCGCGAGCTCGATAACCTCGCGCGCCGACGGGCCGCGATCGACGTAGTCGCCGACGAATACCACGGTGTCGCCGGCCGCCGGCTCGATCGATTTGAGAATCGCGCTCAGCTCATCGGGGCATCCGTGGATATCGCCGATCGCGAACAGGCGTCCTTCGGTTTTCGATTTTTGATTGGTCGCCATCGCAAGCTTGGCGTCAGTCGGCGCGCTTGGAGCTGCCGTCGTGGCTGAGGAGCAAATCGACCAACGACTTGCGGTCTTCAATGATGCGGCGCGCGGCGCTGTAAGGATTCAGTTTGCCCGCCGCAATCTCGTCGAGCACGCCCCGTGCGCCGCCGTCGGCGACGGTGCGGGCGGCGCGCTCCTCCAGTTCCGCCGACAGAACCTCCACGAACTCGCGGGTGCGGCGCTCGGACTCGCGCGCCGAATCGATATGTGCGCGGATGTGTTCGCCGTGCTTCGCAATCGCGATGACCACCGCGTCGACACCATGATCGATCGCGGCCTGCGTGAGCAGTACCGGAGGCCGCCATCCGTCGCCGGAGCGCAGCTGTACGCTAAGTTCCAGCTCGGCCTTGATCCGGTCGGCGCCTTCGCGGTCGGCCTTGTTGACGACGAACACGTCGGCGATTTCGTTGAGCCCGGCCTTCATCACCTGCACGGCGTCGCCCGCCTCGGGCACGGTAACGACAACGGTGGTGTCGGCCAAATCCATTATCGAAAGTTCGGTCTGTCCCACGCCGACGGTCTCGATAATGATCACGTCGCTGCCGTAAGCGTCGAGCAGTTTGACGATTTCGCGCGCCGCGCGGCTGAGTCCGCCGTGGCTTCCGCGCGATGCGAGGCTGCGGATGTACACGCCGGCGTCCTTGTAATGGTCGGTCATGCGGATGCGATCGCCAAGTACGGCGCCGCCCGAAAACGGGCTCGACGGATCGATGGCGAGGATGGCAATTTTTTTGCCGAGCGCCCGATACTTCGCGATCAGATGGTTGACGAGCGTCGATTTTCCCGCGCCCGGCGGCCCGGTTATCCCGACCACCTGTGCGCGGCCGGTTTTTGCGTAGATTCGCTCGAGGATCGCGCTCGACTCGGGAGCGCGATTCTCGACCATCGTGATCAGCTGAGCCAGCGCGCGCATCTCGCCCGCCTCGAAACGCTTGAGCAGCGCGTCCAGCCGCGCGTCTGTGGTCCGGACAGTCGCGGCGGAATCGGAAGAATTGGATCGGGATTCAGCAGGCATACGAGCTTGTCCAGTCATGATAGCGGCTTGCGATCGGGCGGCGCAACAAAACCTCTGTGGGTGAATAGATCGCGCGGGGCGGCATTGTTTTCCCAGCGTCCGCGCCTTAGTCTCGATTCACGGAATGAAGCTTCCTGATATCTACACTGACTGGAAAATCGTGAGCGGCCTCGCGCTGATCATGCTGGGCGCTGCCAACTGGGCCGTCGGGCTGGAACGGACTCAGACTTACAGTCGGATGATGATCGCGCGCGCGCAACCGGCCGCCGGAACGGACTATCGGAGTTTCGACGAACTCGATGAGGGCGCGGGTGGCGCTGCGGTCCTCGAACCGCTCACTGCCGAGCAGCGGCAGGCGTCGTACGCGACGGCGAGGATGGATTTTTATCACGCCGCATTTCTGGCCGGCCGCGCGATGGTGCTGCTTGGAGTGCTGTTCACTTTGCTGGGCTTTATCAGCGTGATTCAGAATGATTCCCGCCGCGCGTTTCGCCGCCCCGAGGGGGACGCGCCGATGCCGCGCGGGTTGCCCGGCGCTCCACGGGCTCCGCAATAGAATTTCTACAATGGTAACGGAGCTATCCGGGCGCGCGTGCGCGAAGATCAATTTGTTCCTGCGCGTGACCGGGCGCCGTGGCGACGGTTATCACGAACTCGATTCGGTGTTTCTGCCGGTCTCGCTCGCTGACGAAATCCGCCTCGAAATCCGTGCTGCGGACGCTCCCTCGGTCACCGTCAACTGCAACTTGCCGGAACTCGCCAGGAGTCAGAACAATCTGGCGGCACGCGCCGCGCGCTCATTCATGAGCGAATTCGATTTGGTCGCCGAAGTGCTGATCGATCTGGAAAAACACATCCCGGTTGGCGCCGGACTCGGCGGCGGATCGAGCGACGCTGCCACGATATTGCGCATGATGGCGGCCGCGGCGCAGCTTACCGACGAAGACGTGGTGAGCAGGCTGCATCGAATCGCGCTTTCGCTCGGCGCCGACGTGCCATTTTTCCTGGATCCGCGACCGTCGCGGGTAACGGGGATCGGCGAGCGGACCGTGGCCATCGCGGGAGTCCCGCGCTTGCCCATAGTTATCGCCGTGCCGCCGTTCGAGGTTTCGACCGCCGCAATCTTTCGCGCGCTCGAGCCCGCGGGATGGAGCGGTGCGGCGCCCGACGCGCACATCGCGTCGATCGCGCGCGACGATATCTCGGCAGAGCTCGCGGTAAACGACCTGGCCGCGGTCGCGATCGCGCAATTCCCCGAGATTCGCCGCCTTAAAGGATTACTTGAAGATTTGGGCGCCCGCGCGGCGCAAATGTCGGGCAGCGGCGGCGCGGTCTTTGGCGTGTTTGATTCGACCAACGCGGCCGAAAGCGCGGCGATGACGATCCGCCGGCGTGCGCCGTTCGCAAAGGTGATTGCGGCGACGACGCTGGATGGTAATACCGACGGCGAATCCGATGACGAATCTGACGCCAGGTAGCCTGAAATCCAGCCAGCGCAGCGGGGCTGTGCATGGTCGCGGGAGCGACGCATTGACAGCGAAAAACCACATCAATAACATCGCAATTCCTGCACACCGGCTGCTAAAGTCGAAGTCCGGGCAGGTTCGCCGCGACAGTTGTGCGGTGCGGTCTCGCGGCGGTTCGGTCCGAATAGATTGGATTGCTCGAGATTCGCCGGCTGAGCGCCCACATGGCGTTTCGCCGGCGGTTGGTTTTAACTGTCTGATTGGGAGAAGCGCGGGCGCTTGAGCCTTTGGATCCAAATGCGCTGGGCGGTCGCCAAGCTGGTAAGGCACCAGGCTTTGGACCTGGCATTCGAAGGTTCGAATCCTTCCCGCCCAGCCAATCTGCGCGGTAGTTTGCGGTACTTGAAGAATCACATGATGATCACGACGCGGGGGAATTAAAGATGTCGGACAGGGTCAAGGACCAACTCGAAGTTTTCACCGGGAACTCCAATCCCGCGCTCGCGCGCGAGGTGGCGGAACATCTCGGTGTGAAGATGGGTGAAGCCGAGGTTGGCCGCTTTCCCGACGGCGAAGTGATGGTCGAAATCCGCGAGAACGTGCGCGGTGGCGATTGCTTCGTCATCCAGTCGACATGCACGCCGCCCAACGAGAACCTGATGGAGCTGATCCTGGTCACCGACGCGCTGCGGCGCGCGTCGGCCGGGCGCATCACGGCGGTGATCCCGTACTTCGGCTATGCCCGGCAGGATCGCAAGGTTGCGCCGCGCGTGCCGATCAGCGCAAAGGTGGTAGCCGACCTGATCACGACCGCGGGCGTGAATCGTGTGCTCACGGTGGATCTGCACGCCGGGCAAATTCAAGGCTTCTTCAACATTCCGGTGGACAACCTGTATGCGATGCCGGTGTTGATCAGTTACCTGCGCAAGCGCATCGAAGGAAAGAAGGTTACGGTGGTGTCGCCCGACGCGGGCGGCGTGGAACGCGCGCGCGCCTACGCGCGGCGGCTCAACGCGAACCTCGCGATCATCGACAAGCGCCGCCGGCGTGCGAGCGAAGTCGCCGAGATGCAACTGGTCGGCGAAGTGAAGGACTCGATCGCGCTGCTGGTTGACGACATGATCGATACCGCCGGTACCATCACCGAGGCGGCCAAGGTGGTCGCCAACGCCGGCGCGTCGGAAGTAATCGCAGTCGCGACGCATCCGATCCTGTCGGATCCGGCCTGCGAGCGCCTGAATAGATCGAACATCACTGAAATTGTTACGACCAACACTATCCCGCTGCGCGCCAAGGCACAGGCCGAGCTCACCAAGCTCCGGCCGCTGTCGGTCGCCAGCCTGCTGGCGGAAGCGGTCAAGCGAATTCATAATGAGGAGTCGGTAAGCTCGCTCTTTGCATGAGCGCGCGAACCATCAAGCGAGGACACAATGGAGACCGGTGAACTAGCCTGCGAGAAACGCGCCACCCGACCCAAGGGTCAGAATAACGCGCTGCGGCGCAGTGGCCGCGTGCCCGCAATATTGTACGGACCCACGACTGCGCCGATGGCCCTGGCGATCGACCGCCTGGAACTGAAGGCCAGAATTTCGGTGGCCGCGCACACGCGCATCATCAAGCTCAAGTCGAGCGCTGCGGAGATCGACGGCAAGCACGTGATTTTCAAGGACGTGCAACGCGCGCCGGTGTCGGGCGAGATCCTGCACGCGGATCTGTACGAGGTGGATCTCAACCGGCCAGTTCGCGTCGAAGTGGCGCTCAAGTTCACGGGCAAAGCCAAAGGCCTCGCCAACGGCGGAATACTGGCGCCACTGGCGCGCACCGCTACGGTGGAATGCCTGCCGCTGGAAATTCCCGACTCGATCGAGGTTGATGTTTCTGACGTTGACATACACGACGTCATTCACGTCTCGGCGGTCAAGTTCCCCGGCAACGTCAAGCCGATCTTCGACACCGATTATCCAGTGGTCAGCGTGCTGCCGCCGACCGTCGCGGAAGTGGCAGTCGCCGCAGTCGCAGAAGTGGTCGAAGGCGCGGTTGTCGAGGGTGCGCCGGTCGAAGGCGCCGCGGCAGCTCCCGCCGAGGATGCAGCCAAAGAAGGCGGCGACAAGGACAAGGCTGCCAAGAAGCCTGAGGGTGCCAAGAAGCCTGAGGGTGCCAAGAAGCCTGAGGGTGCCAAGAAGCCTGAGGGTGCCAAGAAGCCCGAGGCGGCCGAGAAAAAGAAGAAGTAGTAGTTTTCGTTTTTCGTTGCTCGCGCGCGTCGCGAAGCAATCGCCGGCTGACGGCGCGCGCGAGCAAAATAGATGTGAGGGGAACGGGCGGGCAGTGGATGCTGCAAGTCCGGTGCAGGGGGAGGGGCCGCTATGAGTTTCGTCCATCTTCACGTCCACACGCAGTACAGCCTCCTCGACGGCGCCAACAAAATCGGGCCGCTTATCGATCACGCCAAGGCGTCAGGGATGGAAGCGATCGCGATGACCGATCATGGCAACATGTTCGGTGCGGTCGAGTTTTATCAGAAGGCCAGGGCGGCCGGAGTCAAGCCGATCATTGGATGCGAGGCGTACCTTGCGCCGGGCAAGCGCACCGATCGCACGCAAGTTCCGCGCAGCGACGACTTCGACGGCGGCGGCAACTTTCATCTGATCCTGCTTGCGCAGAATCGTGAAGGTTATCGAAATCTCTGCAAGCTGCTCACGACCGCGTACCAGGACGGGCTCTACTACAAACCGCGCATCGACAAGGAAATTCTCGCCGAGCTGTCCGGCGGATTGATCGTGCTGTCGGGCTGCCTGTCAGGCGAGCTCGCGCGATGGCTGCGGCAGGATCGCATGGACAAGGCGCGCGAGACCGCCGAGTCGTACGCCAAAATGTTTCCGGGCCGCTACTATCTCGAACTCCAGGACAACAAGCTCCATTCGCCGTATAACGAGGCGTTGCGCGAAATCGGCAAACAGGTCGGGCTGCCGCTGGTCGCGACCAATGATTGCCATTACCTGCATCGCGAAGACGCCAAGGCGCACGAAGTCCTGCTCTGCATCCAGACCGGCAAGACGATGGCTGATGAAACGCGATGGCGTTTCGACACCGACGAACTTTACGTCAAGACGCCCGACGAGATGGCGAGCGCATTCGGCGCCGACGCCGAGGAGTTGCGCAACAGCGTCGAAATTGCGCGGCGAATCGATTTCGAATTCGAATTCGGCAAGTTTCATTTCCCGGTTTTCAAGTCCGGTCCGGGCGTTGACCTCGACGCCGAGATGGAGCGGCGAGCGCGCGCCGGGTTGACCGCCCGCCTGGCGGAGATACGCGCGCGACGCGCCGATTTCGACGATTCGCAGTACCAGGAACGCATCGATCGCGAGATTCCGGTAATCCGCGACATGGGCTTCTCGGGCTATATGCTGATCGTCGCCGACTTTATCGGCTACGCGCGCGGGATTGGAATTCCGGTCGGTCCGGGCCGCGGCTCGGTGGTCGGCAGCCTGGTTTCGTACGCGCTGGGAATCACCGAGGTCGATCCCGTCGAGCATCGGCTGCTGTTCGAGCGATGGCTGAATCCGGGGCGCAAGTCGATGCCCGATATCGATGTGGACTTTTGCTTCGAGCGGCGCGACGAGGTGCTCGATTACGTGCGCAAGAAGTACGGCGACGATCGCGTCGCGCAAATAATCACGTTTGGAACGATCAAGGGCAAGCAGGCGATTCGCGACGTCGGCCGGGTGCTCGGACTGTCGTTCGCCGAGACCGACAAAATCGTCAAGCTGTATCCGGCGCCCAAGCAGGGCCGCGATTTTCCGCTCGCCGACGCGCTCGAGATGGAGCCGCGGCTCAAGGCCGAGCGCAAACTGCATCCTGATCTTTTCAACTACGCGTTCAAGCTCGAGGGCCTGCTGCGCCACGCCTCGCGCCATGCGGCGGGCGTCGTCATTTCCGATCAGCCGCTCACCGACCTGGTGCCGCTGTACGTGGACAAGGAACGCGACGAAGCCGCGCTGGCGATCACGCAGTATTCGATGAAGGGCGTCGAGGAAATCGGGCTGATCAAGTTCGACTTCCTCGCGCTCAAGAACCTGACGCTGATCGCCGACACGCTCGCGCTGATCAAGGCCGGCGGCAAGGCGCCGCCGGACCTGAACCGGCTGCGGCTGGACGACGCCGATACCTACAAGATGCTCTCGCGCGGCGACACGGTCGGCGTGTTCCAGCTTGAGAGCTCGGGGATGCGCCGGTTTATCACGGAGCTTAAGCCGACCTGCTTCGACGACGTGATCGCGGCGGGCTCGCTGTTTCGTCCCGGTCCGCTCGACGCGATCCAGGACGGCAAGACGATGGTCCAGCATTACGTGGATCGCAAGCACGGCAAGGAGCCGGTCGAGTACGATCACCCGCTCCTGGAGCCGGTGCTGCGCGATACTTACGGCGTTATCGTGTACCAGGAGCAGGTGATGCGCGCGGCGCAGGCGCTGGCGGGATACTCGCTCGAACAAGCCGACATCCTGCGCGCCGCGATGGGCAAAAAGAACCATGCCGTGATGGAAAAGGAGCGCGAGCGGTTTATCGAGGGCGCGAAGAAAAACGGCGTCAACGCCGCGCTCGCCAATTCGATCTTCGAAAAGATCGAAACGTTTGCATCGTACGGATTCAACCGCTCGCATGCCGCCGCGTATGCGCTGACCACCTACACGACCGCATACTTGAAGGCGCACTATCCGCACGAGTTCATGGCGGCGCTGATGTCGCTCGACATGGATGACGTTGACAAGACCTACAAAAATATCGCGGCGCTGCGCGACATGAAGATTGCGATCCTGCCGCCCGACGTGAATCAGAGCCGCGTGAAATTCGCAGTTACGGATGGTGCGATTCGTTTTGGCCTGGCCGCAATTCGCGGGGTCGGAGCCAAGCCGGCGGAGGCAATTCTCGCCGAGCGCGAGGCCAGCGGGCCGTTCGAGAGCATGGCGGATTTCTGCATGCGCGTAGGCACGCAATTGATCAGCCGCCGCGTGCTCGACGCGCTGATCAAGTGCGGCGCGTTCGATTCGGTGAGCGCGGTGCGCGCCGCGCTGATGGCCGAGGCGGAGAATGCGATCAAACTCGCGCAGAAAGCGCAGAGCGACGCGGAGAAAAACCAGATTGGCCTGTTCGGCGGGGCGGTCAAAGTGCCCAAGCTGGCGGCGCGCGAGCCGATTCCCGAATGGGATGCCAGGGAGAAGCTGAAATTCGAAAAAGAAGCGCTCGGCTTCTACATCACGGCGCATCCGCTGGACAAGTACGATCGCGAACTTGCACGAATCAGCAAAGTTACGACCGCCGACCTGTCCGCCGCGCCCGACGGAAGCCCGGTCCAGATAGCCGGCGTGATCCACGCCGTGAAACTGAAGAACAACAAGTCGGGCAAGCGTTACGCGACTTTTTCGCTCGAGGATCGCGAAGGCGCGGTCGAAGGGATCGCATGGTCGGAGACGTATCAGAAGTTCGAGGCGATTATCATGGGCGACGAGCCGGTGCTCGCGCGCGGCAAGCTGGACGTTGACGACGAGCGCGCGCAGATAATCCTCGAAGGACTGGTGCCGCTGGATTCGGCGCTGCTCGATTCGATCCGCGAGGTGCGGATCACGGCTCCGATGAGCCGGCTGGAAAACGGCGGCCTCGACGCGCTGAAGGCGATGCTCGCGCGGTATCGCGGCAAGTCGATGACGTACCTGCATCTGGGCCTCGGCGACGGCCGCGAGGCGGTGATGCTGCTGGGCGACAGCTATCGCGTGACGCCGACGGACGCGTTCGTCGGGGAGGTGGAGCAGATTCTGGCGCCTGGATCCGTGGAATTGAGATAGGACGGAGGAACTTGATTGTAACGAAACCCACCGTGGGTTTCGTGCTTCCTTGGGCAGGGGTGACCCCTGCACCCAGTGAAAAAGATAAAGATGCGGGACTTCGTCCCTGTCAGGAAGTAAATGGGGCCGGAGGTGGCGTACCGGGGGTTGCGATTATCTGATAGACTTAGATCGTAAGTTTTTCGCGATCGAGGTAACAATCTGGCAAAGTCCTACGACGTCGCCCACGAGCATCACGAAAGCGCCATCCTGGTCGGAATCGAACTCGGTACCGAAGCGGGAATCGGCAGCGAAGAATCGCTCGACGAACTCAAAGCCCTGACCGAAAGCGCCGGTGCCGAAGTCGCCGGAGTCGTTCGCCAGCGCCTGAAAGCTCCTGACCCGCGCACTTTTATCGGCAAAGGCAAAGCGGCCGAAGTGCGCGAGTTGGCAAATGCGAAGGGCGCGTCGCTCGCGATTTTCGACGAGGCGCTCAGCCCTGCGCAGGCGCGCAATCTCGAAAACGAACTCAAGATCCGCGTGATCGATCGCAGCCAACTGATTCTCGACATATTCGCGCAGCGCGCGCATACGCTCGAGGGCAAGCTGCAAGTCGAGATCGCGCAGCTCAGCTATCTGCAGCCCCGGCTGACCCGGCAATGGTCGCATCTTTCGCGCGTCCGCGGCGGCGGCGCGGGAGGCGGCGGCGTGGGTACGCGCGGACCCGGAGAAACGCAACTCGAGGTTGACCGGCGGCGGCTGCGCGAGCGGCTCACCCGCCTGAAAGCGCGGCTGGGCGAGGTTGAGCGCACGCGCACGATTCAGCGCCGGCGCCGCCTCGAGGTTCCCTATCCGACCGTCGCGCTGGTGGGTTACACGAACTCGGGCAAGTCCACGCTGATGAACGCGCTGACCGACGCCGGCGTCGAGGTCGCCAATCGTCCGTTCTCGACGCTCGATCCAACGATTCGGCGCCTGAAGCTGCCGGGCAAGATGAACGTGATGATTGTCGATACGGTAGGATTCATCCATCGCCTGCCGCATATGCTGATCGACGCGTTCAAGGCCACGCTCGAGGAAGTGCGCACCGCGACGATGCTGCTGCACGTCGTCGATGCGAGCTCGCCGCTGGCGGCGGAAAGGATGACGATCGTCGACGAAGTGCTCCAGGAAATTGGCGCGGGCGCGGTGCCGCGTATCGTCGTCATGAACAAAGCCGACCTGGCCGAAAACCCGTCGCGTGGAAACGGCGCGCACGACACGGTCTCGATCTCGGCGCTGAAGGGCGAGGGTCTCGACGATTTGCTCGACGCTATTGGGCGCCATCTCGGCGGCTCGCGCGAGGAAGTATCGGTTACGTTCCCGGCCCGGCGTGGCGACCTGGTGGCGATGGCGCGACGGGATGGAGAAGTGCTAAGCGAGGAATATTGCGATGGCCTGGTTTCGGTGCGGGCCCGCGTCAGCGCGCCCGTCGCGGGGCGGCTGCGCAAGGCTGCGGACGCCGTAATCTGACCGCGCGTTGAAGCCGATTCACGATGGCAGCGCCTTCACACAGCAGTGTTCGCCCGCTTCAGGGCACGCCTCCCGCGCCGTCATACGGGTATCTGCTGAATCTGCCCAACTTCCTGACGCTATGCCGGCTCGGTTCGATTCCGATCTTCCTGACATTTCTGACCCGCCAACGCTACACGGCGGCGCTGTATGTCTTTATCGCGGCCGCGGTAACCGACGGACTCGACGGCACGGTCGCCAGATGGTTCGACTCGCGCACTGAATTGGGGGCGTTTCTCGATCCGTTCGCGGACAAGTTGATGCTGGTGTCGGCGTTCGTCGTTCTGACGATCAGCGGCGAGTTACCCGGCTACCTGCTGAGCGTGGTCCTGATCCGCGACATTGTAATCGTCGTCGGCTACCTGATGATTTCGTTCTTCACCGGTGAGCGGGTGCCGGTCCGGCCGAGTCTTATTGGCAAGCTGAGCACGGTTCTGCAGTTGGGCTGCGTGATCGCCGTGCTGGCGCGAGCCGGAAACTACTGGCCCGAATATTTCAACGCGTTGCTAATCGCGACGGTCGCGGTCACCGCGGCGTCGTTCGTACATTATATGTATCGCGGGCTGGTGTGGCTGCGATCGCGCGAGCCGGAGATGTTCGCGTAGCAGGGGGAAGGGTAAATCACTTGATTCAATGTGAAACCCTCCGTGGGTTTCACACTTCCTTGGGCAGGGGTGCCCCCTGCACCCAATGTTAGGAAAGGATGCGGGACTTCGTCTCTGTCAGAACTTGTTAGAGGGGAACCCTCAGACGATCACTTTGGCGGCGCGAAGTTCCTCGACCTGACTACGTTCGATTCCGGCCTCGCGCAGAATCTCGTCGGTATGCTCGCCGAGTTTGGGCGGCACGCGCCACATCTTCATCGGCGTTTCCGAAAATCGCGCACCGGGATTCACGGTGCGCACCTGGCCTGCGCTGGGATGTTCGTAAATCGAGAAGCTTTCGTTTTCGACGATTTCCGGATCCTGCAGGAGCGTTTCGTAGTTGTGGACCGGGCCGCATGGAACGTCGGCCTTCTCGAGCACCGGCAGCCATTCGGCGGTGGTTTTTTCGGGGAAGACCTTTGCCAGGCCGCGCATGAAATTACGCCCGCGCTCGGCGCGATCCGAGGTCTCGGGCCAGAATTCGGGATGCCCAACCGCATCGGCCAGCCGCTTTGACTGCGCTTCGGTGAACGGCGCGATCGTGAGCCATCCGTCCTTAGTTTTGAAAGGATCGAGCGAGGTGCTCTTGGGCGCAAGGTGCTTGAACTCTTCCTCGGGCAGCAGCGTGTAGCCGTAGATCGAATCGTTGGCCGTGAACGCCATCATCGCCTCGAGCATCGGGACCTTGATGTACTGGCCGACGCCACGGGCGCGCGCGGCGTGCAACGCGCTAACTACGGACAGCGCCGCAGTCATCCCGCTTACTTTGTCCGCCAGCGCCATCTTGACGGCGGTCGGCTGGCCGGTTTTGACGCCCTGGATGTGGGCCATGCCGGAGTAGCCCTGGATGACGGGATCGTAGGCGGGAAAATCCGCCAGGCGGCCCTTGGGCGGAAAGCCGCAGATCGAGCAATAGACGACCTTGGGATTGGCGCGACGAATGTCGGCGTAGCCGATTCCGAGGCGCTCGGCGACACCGGGGCGATTGTTCTCGACGAGAGCGTCGGCCTTAACCGCGAGCCGGCGCACGAGGTCGCGGCCGTGCTCCTTCTTGATGTCGATCACGATGCTGCGCTTGTTGCGGTTGAAGTTCAGGAACGACGCGGTGAGGCCGCCGCGCTGTGGGCCGACGCCCCGGCGCATCGAGTCGCCCTCGGGCGGTTCGATTTTGATAACGTCGGCGCCAAGGTCGCCGAGCAGCTGAGTACAGAACGGCCCCGAAATGACGGCTGTCAGATCAAGAACGCGAAAACCAATCAGCGGTCCATCAGCCATTACAAAAATCCTTCAAGCGCAAGCGCTGGGCGTCAGAGATACTAACTGCGATAGCGCGGCGAGTCACGCAGCGCGGAGTCCAATGCGGTCTTGATCAGCTATCGAGCCGAAATTCCATCTGCCGCCGCAATTGCGCAGTTTACCCGTCCCAGTTCGTCAGGTCATCGACGCCAAGCCTGCTTAACCCGCCCAGCGCGCGGCGTCAAGGCGATTTTCAGGAGACTCGCGGCGTTCGTTCCTGCCTCAGTTCGCGGGAGGCTTCGGCACGCTGGTGCCGAATGCAACCTTCAAGTCGTCGCCGTTGAACGGATAGACGTGGACCATCCAGCCGAACGCCTGTTTGAGGAACCGACCGCCCGCGGCTTCACACTCGGCGGCGTCGGCGATTTTGCCGGTGAACCCGAAGCGTCCGTCGGCCAGGAAACCCAAGCGGCGGTTGATTGCGGGTGCGGACGAAGGTGACCCCATCGGCATCGTGCCCGGCATGTCGGGATGCGTCGCGCCGATATCGCCGCGCAAGAGGTCGTCGAGCGTGATTCCATTGGGCAGGCAGATGTTGGTGTGAGCGTGCCAATGCGCCACGCTCAGCGGAATCAACGCGTCGAGCTGATCGGGCGTGTAGTCGGCGGGCGCGCTATACATCGCGCCGACCAAAACGTAATCACCGCTCGAATTTTTCACGTAAAGGATCGAGCCGGGATGAGCCAAATCGAAATGGCCACTGTATTCCCGTGATGCGGCGCCGTAGTCGGTAAAATGGTAAACCTCCTGCGCAACCGTCGGCAGAAAAATCCGGTAGCCCTCGGACAACGCCACGCGGGAATCGTGATACTTGACCAGCGTGCGGCGCAGCGTGTCGATCACGTCATGCGCGCGTTCGATGTCATTGGGCGTTTGCGGACGCGAGGACGTCATCATCATGTGCGTACCCATGCCCATCTGACCGCCCATCGCGTTGGGCGCCATGTCGTGGCCGTCCATTTCTTCCATCTCGGCCATATCGTGCGCGAATGCAGGTGCGTTGATTGAAAGAGCGAGCGTGACAATTAGAAAACCGAGCCTATGCCTGTTCATGTGATTCTCCGACGTATCGCTTCAGTCGCGATCGGCCCGGATGCGCGCGTGTTCCAACGCCGGCAGTTCGCGCCGCACGCGGTCCTCATACTCGAGGTCGATAGGCGCTACCACGACGCCTTCCTGATCCGCCGCGCGAGCAATCACGCGTCCCCATGGATCGACGATCATTGAATTGCCGTAGTCGCTGTAGCCGTAGATGTTGGGACCGAACTGCGCGGGCGCGATCACGTACGCCTGGTTCTCGATCGCGCGGGCGCGCAGCAGCGGCTCCCAGTGCGCCTCGCCGGTGGGGAACGTGAAGGCGCTCGGCACGGCGATAACTTGGGCGCCGGCAAAAGCGAGGCGGCGATAGAGTTCCGGGAAGCGAAGATCGTAACAGATGCTGAGTCCAATCGCGCCAAGAGGAGTTGGGGCGGAGACGAGCTGCGCGCCGCCAAGTTTGGAATCCGATTCGCGCACCGTCACGCGGCCGGGAAGATCGACGTCGAAGAGGTGAATCTTGCGATACACGGCGATTTGGCCACCGTCGGGGCCGAGCAGCGCGGACGTGTTGTAGCATCGCGACTCGCCGGCGACCTGTTCGGTGATCGATCCTGCGACGAGGTGGATTCGCAGCTCGCGCGCCAGGCGCGACATCAGCGTGAGCGATTGACCGTCGAGCGTTTCTGCCGCAGCCGCCTGCTCGATCCGCTTGCCGCGCCAATTGAAGACCTCGGGCAACGCGACGAGGTCAGCACCGCGAGCGGCGCCGACGCGGACGAGCCGTTCGGCGCGTTCCAGGTTTGCCGCCTTGTCCGGTCCGGCGGTCATCTGGATTGCGGCTGCCAAGTAGGTCATCGCGGGATTTCCATTCGAGATTATGACGCGTTGGGCAGCCGGTTAGTAGCGCGAGGCATTCAACCGGAATTTCCATATATGGACCCATCCCCCGAGCAAAAAGGTCTTGAGCGCGATGACATGATACCGGTTGCATCCGTATATCCGGCCTATGTAATTGGGAATGGCTCACGCGCCGCCCGCGAATTATCGCGGACGGCGCGGCTCGGTATGAGTCTGGAAATCGCCGGCGGGGGCTCAGGTTACCGGTTACGGGAAAGCCTGTCCCCTACAGCCGAGCGTTTGTCTGCCGTTCTATTTCTTCTAGCGGCTACTTTCCGGTTCCCGACAGCGGGATGTGCTGCGGCGCTCCCGCCTCGTTGTCGTCGATGGTCAACTCTCCGTATTGCGCCGTGGTATTGGGCGGAGTGAAGGTCACCGAAACTTTACAGCTCTTTCCCGGCGCCAACGTCCTGATGCATTGGCTCTTGACCGCGAATGGCGCGACGGTCGTCTCACCGGTGATCGATATGTGGATCCTGGATCTCTTTGAGCTGCCGTTCGTGATCGTCACCGACTCGGCTTGGCTGCGCTTGCCGACCTTAGTCTTTTTCCCAAATTTCAAGGATTTGGGTTTAAACCTCAGCTTGTCGGGTTCAGGCGTCGCCGTCGCCGTTGGCGTGGGGGTTGCCGTCGCAGTCGCGGTCGGAGTCCCGGTGGCAGTCGCAGTGGGCGTCACGGTAGCGGTGACGGTTGCCGTCGGTGAAACCGTGGCGGTTGCAGTCGCGGTTTGAGTCGCCGTGGGAGTTGCGGTCGGCGTCGAAGTGGGCGTTGCAGTCTTGGTCGCGGTTGCCGTCGGTGTGCCGCCGGTCGCAGTCGCGGTCGGGGTTGCAGTAGCCGTGCTAGTCGCCGTGGGAGTTGCGGTCGGCGTCGAAGTATTCGTCGCCGTTGCGGACGCCGTTGAAGTTGGCGTCGCCGTTGCCGTCGGCGTTGCGGTCTTGGTCGCGGTCGCCGTCGGTGTGCCGCCGGTCACAGTCGCGGTTGGGGTTGCAGTCGCCGTGCTAGTCGCGGTGGCCGTGGCGGTCGCCGTGCGAGTGGTGGTTGCGGTGGTAGTTGGAGTCCCAGTGGTTGTTGCAGTTGCCGTCGGAGTCCCGGTGGCTGTCGCAGTGGGCGTTACGGTAGCGGTGACGGTTGCCGTCGGTGAAACCGTGGCGGTTGCAGTCGCGGTTTGAGTCGCCGTGGGAGTTGCGGTCGCCGTTGAAGTCGGCGTTGCGGTTGCGGTCGCAGTCTTGGTCGCCGTCGCCGTTGCGGTCGGTGTCGCAGTTAAGGTTGCTGTCGCAGTTGAAGTTGGCGTTGCAGTTACGGTCGCCGTTGAAGTCGGCGTTGCGGTTGCAGTCGCCGTGCTAGTCGCGGTGGTCGTTGTGGTCGGCGTTGCAGTTGCAGTAGCCGTGCTAGTCGCGGTGGGAGTTGCGGTCGCCGTTGAAGTTGGCGTTGCCGTCGCAGTATTCGTCGGCGTCGCCGTTGCGGTCGGTGTCGCAGTTAAGGTTGCTGTCGCAGTTGCGGTCGGCGTCGAAGTTGGTGTTGCAGTTGCGGTCGCCGTTGAAGTTGGCGTTGCAGTCTTGGTCGCGGTCGCCGTTGTGGTCGGCGTTGCAGTTGCAGTCGCCGTCGCAGTTGCAGTTGCGGTCGCCGTGGCGGTTGGTGTCGCGGTTGGCGTTGGCGTTGCGATGTTCGTGAAGGCGGCTGCGAAGGTTGCCATGTCGGCAGAACCCCAGCCGGTCGCCTGATCGTATCCTGCAACGGCGTTGAAGCCGGTCACGCCATTGTAGCTGTTGTTCCCGGAAGTCACGTCGCGAAGCCCGGACTGCGAAGAGTTGCCAAGTGCGCCGAGCTGATAGATGCGCGGATTCATGTTGCCCAGGCGGCCGCCTTCGAGCTGCGCGATCAGTTTTGAGAATCCGGCCCACATCGGTGCCGCGATGCTGGTACCGCCCACGCAACATACCATCTCCGGGCTGCCGCTGTTGTCTATGTCATAATAAAATGCCGGGTGATACTCGCTTGCGGCCATCGCGATGTCGGGAACGTCGCGCGCCCCGTCGTTGGGCGTAAGCGGGGGCGCCTGGTAGGACGGTTTGGAAAAGTATGCGCTCGCGCCGCCGCTGCTCGCGCCGCCGCCTGCGCCGTCGTTCCACACGCTCTCGGGAACGCTGCCGACGTCGTTGCCGCTCGCGTTGTAGTTGGGCGTAAATTCCGTGCCGCCGACGCTGGTCACGTTCGGGTCGGCCGTCATCTCGCTGACGTTGCGCACACCTTTGAGGCACGTATCAGCGCCATTGTCGCCCGACGAAACGAAGACCGACTGCATCTGGGCGGCGGCCTTCGCGAACACCGTATCGAGCACGCTCGTGTAGAAAGTGCGCGGTCCGCCGCAGTAGTCGTAGCTGATGCTGATCGCACCGCACAGGTTGTCGGTGACCGGCGCCTTAATGGCGTCGAACAGTCCGCCATTCCCAGAGGTCGAGGTGGCGCTATTCCCGATATAGACCCTGATCGGCGCGCCGGGCGCCACGGCATGCCCCCACTCAATATCGAGCAGCACTTCGCCCTCGTCGCCATTCCTGCCCGGGCTGGTACCGTCGGCCTGAACGCGGGTGGGAGTTATGGCGGGCAGCGAGAAGGCGCTGTTGAACTGGGTAACCGACGCGTCGAGATAGTCCGAATCCTCGGCCACGGCGAGGCAGTCGCCACCGCCGCCGTTGGTCCCGCCGCTCAAGAGCGGCGTCTCGTCATAGAAAGTGTAAATATCGGCCGGACCGAAGCCCAGGCCGAAGCCGCTTGAATAATCAGGATTCACGAACGCCGCTGGTTCGATTGCCCACCATGGCTCGGATGTCCCGCCATCCCCATGGATCGAAAGAGCCGACGGCGTGCCGATTTGGCGGGTGACAGCGGCGCCGGATGGAGTGCGCCCGGGGGCCTGATGCCGGCCGGCTGCGAATGAAGGGTGTTGTCGAGGCCCACAATCGCTCCGATCACCCCGACCAACTGTGCTGGAATCTGCGGGTCAGCCGCATTGGCGTAAACCGAACCGTCGGCGGAACTCGTGATCGCGATTGCGAAGGCGCTTTCAGCCGTTGCCACTGTTCCACGGCAGGTTATTTCATCCGCCGAAGCGTGCAGTATCTGGAAGCCCTCGCGTGAGAGCCAAGCTTCGACCGCCTCGATTTCGTCACGCGTGCGGCCGAAGCGCGCGTCAAACTGTTTCGGAGTAAGCCCTTGATGGTATCGAGGCGAAGCGGGGTCTTGCAGGTCGGACAGAAATTTGTCGAGCTCGGCGCGGTTGCGCAGCGCAAACGAAACCTGAATCGTGAGCGCACGATCCGGCGCCGCCCGCGAGGTCAGTCCGGCGGCCACCTTCGGATGATTGCCGGACAGCGCCACGCTCTGCGCGGCGGCAATCCCCGCGGTAAGTATCGTCATGCCGGTCGCTATCGCAAACGCGGCCGCACAAAAGATCGCGATCACGCCGATGCGTATTTTTCCTGCGTACCTGCTCATTGCTTCTGACCGATGTCTGGCGAACAGACCCACCCCAGCACGGCTTAAAGAAAGCTAATATTCCGGCGTTTGTAAGCAAGCAATAATCATGCCCAGCGCTTTAGCTACTCTATGCTACCTTGACCGCATTAATGCCCAGATGTGCTACAGAGCGCACAGGCCCACAATAGCGCCGAGGATACATTGGCCGCTTATCGTATGTTCATTGGAGTGTTCATTGGAGCACTATACAAGGTCTGGCTCGTTCCGTTTGAGTCGGTCAATGCGAGCGTGCCACGGACTATATCGGTCAGATAGTCGCGTGCGCCGGCGGAGTCTGTGCGCTGGAAATATTCGTCTATCTTCAGCCCGGACAGCAGATTCGCGGTGGGCGCGTTACTCGCATCGAGTTCCTGCACTGGATTGAACCGGTCGTACAAGAACTGGGTAACGTTGCCTCCGATGGACTTGCCCATCCGGCGCCCGAAGCCATCGTACATAAAGCTGGACGTGCTCGACCCTGTGATCCCTGCCAGATGGTTCCTCGCGTCCCAAGCATAGGTGTTCATACCGTCGTTGGTGAGGTTGCCGTTGGCATCGTAGCCGAGCGATGTTCCATTGAAAGCGGTCATCTCGTTGTCCGCGTTGAACCTGTTGCCGCTTGCCGAGGTGGGCAAGCTGATCGCAGCCAGGGTGCCGTTTTTGATTGTCACGCGTCCGTCCGCATCGTAGCCGTAGATCACGTTTTGGTTCCGATGGAATTTTTCAGGAGGGACAGGTCTGTGGTCAGCTTTTCCAGCGCCAGAAGAGGCGGAAGCCGTTGGCATCGTAGCTAAGCGGTGTAAAAGATGGCTTCTCAACACCCTGCTAGTCTACTTGGCGGGGTGTCACAGCGCGCAAGCGTCTCACCAACTGATCTCGCATGTTCTGCTGCGTCGGACCGGTGATTTTTGCCTCCGAGAGGTTGGAGATTAGTTCTGTACGCTTTCGATCTAATGGGGATGGCGGAGGTAGATACCAAACGAAAGACAGAGTATTGATTTTCGCAAGCCATTCCTCAAACGCCGGGCGATGGGTAGCCATAAAATCGAAGAATGCCTGCGGGTTGGACTGAAGCATGCTCAGAAAGGTGTCAGATACAGCAGGTCCGATCGCGCCGTCTCTATGCTGCCACTGTGTCATCGCGCAATTTAGGTCATGCGATTGCCTGATCGAATCATCATCTGCATCGCGATAATCAATCCTGAGACGCACGATTAAATCGAGACGCTTCTGACCCGTTAGTTCATGATCACAATCGGGGGCTTCTGATTGAGCTCGGAGATCGGCTGCAAACATCAAGAGTACGAAAATGAAGCAGGTCAGTCGACGGGTCATTGTACGTTCACGACAACGAGGTCCGGTCCCAATCCCATCAGCATATCATTAACTATCTGCGCTTGGATAAGGCCCAGAAGGTCAGCCATCGCGGCGCGGCTTTTATTGACGCGATCCTGACCGGCTGAGAGTCCTGGTGCGATACAGCCAAGCAACTCATCGGGGGTATTGGCGGGGTGGATCTCGATTCCTGACCTTCCGGGCACAATGTGTCCGATATGGATCCATCGATAGCGTTGCACCCACCGGCTGCCCTTCACCTCAGAGCTTTTGTCGCATTTTATCAAATTGGCCGTTCATCCAGGAAAACGGAAATCCAGGTTCAATAGCGAGGGGTTGTCGGGTCCGCCGTCTCGGACCATGCGTCGATTCCACCTGACAGATTGAGCACGCGTTCGAAGCCCATCCGCGCCAGGTACATCGCGACCTGCGCGCTGCGGATCCCATGATGACATACGACGACGGTCTCGCGGTCGGGGTCGAGCTCGGTCAGGCGCGAGGGGATGTCGCCCATTGGGATGCGACTCGCGCCAGGGAAGGGCGCGACAGCAATTTCGGCCGGTTCGCGGACGTCCAGGATGAAGACACGATCGCCTCGATCGAGGCGGGCCTTGAGCGCCGTCGGTTCGATTGCGCCGATATCAGGCATCAGGCGACAGGGCAGAGCGCCGCGCTACTTTTCACCGTTTGACGTCGTTGGAAAACAGCTCGACCTTCGAGAACACCGGCAGCTCGCTGCACGGAATCGAAAAACCGAACGTGTCGCTCTGACCCGGCCGAATCGGATCGAAATGCGGCTTCTCGTTCAGGATTTTCTGCACATACGCATCGTCAGACAGGCTTTCGGCATGATGGTTGTAGAGGCTTTCGCCGTGAAGGACTTTACCGTTGCGGTCCTCGAACGCGAAGTGCAGGCGGACATAGTCTATCGACCGGTCGCTGACATTGGTGATTTTGCCCCCGACCACCAGGTTTGGCGGCATGCAACACGAACGCTGAATCACGTCGGCAGTGACCACCACCTGGAGTTGGTCGTTGGGGACGACTTGGGTCTTCGGATGATCGTCGGGGAGGAGCATGTCCGCTTTCGCGCGTGCCAGATCGCAGTGCTCGGTCTTGACGGGAGAGGCGGAAAGCATCGTGCTGACCGCACCGAAGGACAGAAAAGTCGCGATTGCGATTAGCTTTTTCACATCAGCGACCTCATCCCTCGATCTTGGTGCGGAGCCCCGCCGGTGTCAATCTACTAGGTGAACGCCGCCGCAGCCGTACTAAGTCTCACCGTACCAGGAGACGCATGGCGACCGCTGAATACCTGCAGTTTATGGCCGATGCTATTGCGCAAGCCCGTCGCGGCGAGGCGGAGGGTGAGGTTCCGGTCGGCGCGATCGCGGTTGCGGATGGGCAAATCGTCGGCGCGGGGCATAACCAGCCAATTAAGCTCGGCGATCCGACGGCGCACGCGGAAATCCTGGCAATCCGCGCGGCCGCATCGACGCTCAAAACGTACCGGCTGACGGCGGTGTCGATATACGTCACTCTCGAGCCATGCGTGATGTGCGTCGGTGCGATGGTAAACGCGCGAGTCGCGCGAGTCGTTTACGGCGCGCGGGACGAAAAGGCGGGCGCGCTCGGCTCATTGTACGATATCGGCAGAGACGGCAGGTTGAACCATCGATTGGAAGTCGTCGGCGGGGTGATGGAACCGGAGTGCGCCGAGATTATGCGCGAGTTCTTTCGCACGCGCCGCGGTGGAGCATAAGAGAAAAGGGCAGGGTGATGGGCAACTTCAGATTCTACCGGCGCGGGTCGATCTTCCCGGGTCTATCGGTCAACGTTTCGAAATCGGGTCCGAGTCTGACGGTCGGGATGGCGGCGCTTGCAATTGCACTGGTCGGCTCGGTCGCCGGGGGTAAGTAGCGTCAAACCGCCGGTCGCACCGCTGCAAGCCGGTCGGGCGCCTGCGGTATCGTTTTCCACAGGTCAGGATCGTGTCCCGTGATGATCATAGCTCCGCCGTGGCGTAGCGCGCGCAGCCGCCGTATCGACTCGAGCATCTGCTCGCGATCGTACATCGCGGTCGGCAGATGGAAGTTGTCGAGCGTTCGGCGCAGGTAGCAGGCGTCGCCGGTCATCACGATTTCATCAGCGCCGATTCGGACGCGCAGAGACTGATGACCGGGAGTATGGCCAGGAGTGGGTATGCATACCACCGAGCCGTCACCGAAAACGTCGTGCTCGCCGTCGATCAATTCCACCTTATGCCCGTGGTCGTAGTCGTGCGGATCGTAATAGACGCTTTCGATCAGCTCGGCGTTGTGGCCGGCCTCCCACTCGCGGCGCTGAATCAGCAAGGTTGCGTTGGGCAATTGCGCGTTGCCGCCGCAATGATCGAAATGGAGATGCGAGTTGATAATGAAATCGATCCTGGAGGGCGCCACCTCGAGCGACTCGAGGCGCGCCGCGATCTCCTCGCCGGGTTTGAATCCCACCGTGTGAAACGACGCGAGCCGTCCCAGGCGGTGATTCGGATCGGTCTGCGTCTCGAGGTGAAGACCGCTGTCGAAGATCGCCCGCCCCTTCGGATGCTCGATCAGATATGCGGGCACGGGCACCGTGAGGCTTCCCTTTTCGCCTGCGAGGAGAAGCGCGGCCGGAAGGGTCAACCATCCGCAGGTGAACGCATAGACGTTGAGCGACATATAATCTAATTTTCGTCTGCTAATGCCCGGCCGCGCACGGTGGATGACGCGGCGAGAAATATATAAAAGAACTCATTGGTGCTCGAATGCAAATGACATCTTCAGAAAAGTGGTGCGGCCGCGATGCCCAGCGATAAGGCCAAGCAGAACAAGGCGCTGACGGCGACCTGTGTCGCCTGCAACAAGCCGGTGTCGACAGAAAGCGCAGTCGCGCTCACGGGCCTCGAGGACGGGCGCCACAAGCAGTACGTGGTGTGCAACGCGTGCGCGAACGGCGGATGGCGTCCGCCGGGCTTCGTGGGATTGTATGCGTTCCGCCGCGAGTAGCTCGCGACCCGGAAATTCTTTGCTCAGGCCTTTCACAGGCGCCGGGCTTCAGCGCGGAGTTCCGAAGTCAGCTTGACTGCGCAGGAGCAAACATCGATGCTCGTCTGTCGCGGAGAGGTTCGGGAGTCTGGTTTAACCGGCCTGACTCGAAATCAGGTGAGCCTAACGGCTCCGGGGGTTCGAATCCCTCCCTCTCCGCCACCCAGTCTGGCATGTTTCCATACTTTATGGAGAAGCAATGAAATCGGCGTGTGGGGCGCGATTCACGCGCCGCCGTGGACCCGGAGAATGCCATCGGCCGCGGCTGGGGGCAAAAGTCGCGCAAAATTCTCTGTTCGCGATTTCGGTGGGTCCATCTGCGGACCGTGACGCGAGAATCTCCTCAATGCGCGCCACCTCGTCGCGATCTTGCGCGGACAGCAACCCCGCGACGCGCAGGTCCAGCAGCGTGGCGCCCGGATTCTCGAGCGCTTCGACGCGTTGACGCAGACGCGCGAGGTCGCCCGGCTCGCGCAGCTCCTCCTCGATCACAACCACGCAAGTCTGCCCGTTCGAACTGGAGTGATGACCGGCGCTACGCCAGGTCCAGCGATCTCCACGATCAATGCGTTCCCGCTATCCCGTTCGCCGAACTTCGTCGTCTCGTGCGTGCCGGAGTAGGCCATGCGGACTGTTCCGCCGGTTGCCGGGTATGTTGCTGTCGAGTGCCAATGACCAATGGCGAGGTAGTCCAGCCCGGCACGCGCCGCTGCATTGCGGGGGATCGGATAGTCGGGCTCCTCCTGGTACACCCCTTCGACCGTCCCGTGCGCCAGCCCTACGCGAATCCCGCGCGAGTCACCTGCGGGAATCCACGCCGTCGGATCCTTGCCCGAGTGCGGCTCTCGCGCCGGACACGGGAAAAGTGTTCCGTCCGACACCTCGATCGGTGTTTCTTCCCGTAGCACACGTACGTTGTCGCTCGACCGCCACGCCGGATGCTCCCACACCGACCCGGGCATGAACGGATCGTGATTTCCGGGGGTTAGGTAAACCGGTCCGCCGAATTCGCCTAGGATGTCCGCGACCTTCTGCACGAGCACGCGGTCGACACCGTTGTCCTCGAACGTGTCTCCGCAGACGACGACAAACTCCGCGCCCGCACTGCGCGCCGCATCGATGACTCGCCGCGCCGCGGTCAGCCTCTCCTCGCGCACTCGCGTCCCCGCCGCGCCCACATGCGCCGCCCGCATGCCGATCTGCCAGTCTGCGGTGTGGAGGAACTTCATGTGTTGGCTCTTGAAGGCTCATCTGCCGCTATGAAGCGCAGCGGAATAGCGGCCACGTGCAGCGCCTGGTTATATTTTCTCTTTGAATTAATGACCTTTCACGCGTTGCATTTCAGGCGTCTTTGCTAGCCTCGGCTACGAGCTTTCGCACTTCACTCGGTTTGTGCGCTATCGCGTATGCCCAGCGCCCATACGAGCCGTCGGCGTTGACCGCCTCAACCCACTTCTGCGCAGCCTGCGCCTTGACCTCCTGTAGTTCGTCGTAGCCCTTCACCTCAAGTATGAGGTGGATAGGCGGCTCGGCTTTGAGCCTGACAATGAAGTCGGGAACGTAGTCGTGCGCTTCGCCGTTGTGGAAGTATGGGATTGCGAATCCCAGACCGGCGTTTTTCACGAACGCGTCGACGAGGTCATTCGTGTCGATGTAGTACGCGGCTGATTCTTCCCACTTCTTTGTGTCCGCGACGACGTAGTTCAAATGGCTCTTTACCACTTCGCGCACTTCGCGGCTCGTCCAAAAATCGACTTCGCCGGTCGAGCCCGGGCCGCGACGCGTCTCATAGATGGGGACGATCGGTGCCTCGCCCTGGGATACGTCCGGCTTGATCGCATCCCTCAGATGCTCGATCACCCATCCGTAGTATGGCGAGCAGAACACGTCGATCGTTTGCGCTGGCGGGAGCGGCTGAACCTTCTCGCGAAGGTATAGGGTCCACGATTTGGCGCATCTGCGGGAACAACACGTGCGCTGGCGCCTCGCATTCCCGCCGATTGACGTACTCGCGCGTTAACTCGGCCGCCATGTCGAAAACCAGCTCCTGAAACCTCCGGCCAGAGCGATATGGATTTAGGTCGACCTTTTCAAGCTTCCCCGGCCCTGTAAGCGACGGCCTGCCCTTGTTGCTCGGCACAGTCGCCTTGACCTCGACTTCCGGCGGTATCTTCATCGGATCGATCGTCAACGTTGGCGCAGTGCTCCAGTCAATCGTCATGCGGTTGCGGATCGCCTGGCGGTAGCCTTCGACACGCGGGTACTTGATCTCGAACGCCGCCTTTTCGGGCAGTGAGTGTATATGGTGCCGTATTACTGACGGTCTGGCGCCCTCTTTGTTTTCTTTGAACGGGATAATCTCGAATGGCACGCCAAAGACCTTCGCGACTTCCTCCGTCAGCTTTCCATCGTCTCCGACTTCATAGCTCGATCGGCGCAGTCCGCGTCCCACGACCTGCTCGCACAACAGCTGCGACATGAACGGCCGGAGGCCAACGATGTGCGTCACCGTGTTGCAGTCCCATCCCTCGGTCAGCATCCCGACGCTCACGATGCAGCGCACGTCGCGCCCCGGCGGATGCAGTGCGCGTTCGAGTTCTTTGGCGAGTTCCTCGAAGCCTTCAGGGTAGATCGATCGACCCTGCCTGTCCTTTGGCCATTCTGTTTTGCCCACCGTGTCGAGCGTCCGGCGCATCCAGGCGTTTTCATCACTCTTGGCCTCGCCGGTGTCAGTCTCAGCAACGACCTTGGAATCAACACGGATCGTGTTCTTGCGCTCCTTCGTGTTGAGAAAGCCTTCAATCTTTGCAGGCGGGATTCCCGAGGGCGGATCGTTCTCGCCAAGCCACCGGTAAATCACGTCAGCGATCTTCGTGTTCTTGCAGACGATGATAAAAACCGGCGGTCGCGGGTCGCCCGCGCGATCGCGCTCCCATTCTTCGCGCAAGTCCTTCCAAAGCCCCGCGAGCATCAAGATCGGTATTGAGGCGTACTTGAGAACGGCTTCTGGCTTTGGATTGGCCTTCTTGCCGCCTCGCTCACTCGGAGTGAGTTTCGTCAGAATCCATCGCCAGATATTGAAGTAGCTCGGGACCGGATTTCCGGTCGTATCGCGGACGACAAGCTGCGGAATTTTCGTCAGACCCGACTCGATCGCATCCGTCAAGCCGAAGTCGGATACCACCCACGGAAATGTCCGATTCGTCTCTCGTCCGACGCGGCCCAGGAAGTACGGCGTCGCGGAAAGATCAACACAGAAATTTATCCCCCGCGATTTGTTAACCCGATCGAGGCCGTCAACCCATACCTTCAGTGCTGGCGGCGCTCGCACCGGTTTGCTGACGCCATAGCGAGGCGTACAGGCCTTGCCGAGCTAACAGATCTTCATGGCGGCCCTGGTCGATGATTCGGCCGCGTTCCAGGATATAGATCCGATCGGCATAAATCACGGTGGACAGGCGGTGGGCAATCAGGATCGCGATTGCCCGGCGACTCGCGGTCACGCGGCGGATGGTTTGGCTCACTTCCTCCTCGGTCAGCGAGTCGAGCGAAGAGGTGGCTTCGTCGAAAATCACAACATCGGGTCGGCGCAGCAACGCTCGTGCGATCGCGAGCCTCTGCTTCTCGCCCCCTGACACCTTCACGCCGCCCTCACCGATGGTGGTGCCGAGACCGCCGTTGACGCGCTCGAGCATTGGCAGCGCCGCCGCCTGCTGCAACGCCTCGAGGCATTCGGCGTCGGTCGCGACGGGACGGACGAAGAGCAGATTGTCGCGGACCGAACCAGAGAAGAGCTGGGTGTCCTGAGTGACGAGGCCGATGTGCTCGCGCAGGCGGTCGGGATCGATTCGGGATGAATCAATGCCGTTATGTTCGATGGTGCCGGAGCGGGGCGTATAGAGGCCCACGATAAGCTTGACCAGGGTGGTCTTGCCGGAGCCAGTTGGGCCGACGAAGGCGATCGTCTCGCCGCGAGACGCCTCGAACGTAACGTCGCTAACTGCGGGAACGGTCGCGCCCGGATGCTGGAAACTCACGTCGTGGAAACTCAGGCTGTGCAGCTGGCCGATCGGAACGGGATGCTTTGGGCGAGTTTCCCGCGGACGCTCCATGAATACGGCAAAGTTGTCGAGCGAGGCTTCCGTCTGCCGATAAAGATTGAACAGCGGTCCTAGCTCTTGCATCGGGGTGAAGATGAAATAAGTGTAGAGGAACAGCGAGAAGAACGCACCGACCGTGATTCGCTGAGTGAAGAGGAAATAAAGCAGGAGCGCCAGTATAGCGGCGCGGCTCAGATTTTCGCAGATCCCCTGGGTGAAAGTCAGTGCGCGAATATGGCTGATCTTCTGAAGCTGTAGATTGAGGATCTGATCGGCGCTGTAGTCGAGCCGCGCGATCTCCTGCTGCTCAAGGCCGAGGCTTTTGACCAGTTCGACGTTGCGCAGCGTTTCGACCGTCGCGCCCGCGAGTGCGTTGGTTTGCGCAACAATTGACTTCTCGATGGGCTTTAGCCTGCGGCTCAAAATTACGCTGGCGGCTCCTATGACACACGCGACGAGAAGGAACGCGGTGGCGAAGATCCATCCGAGCGCCCAGGCGTAAGCGACGACGAACAAGACGCCCACCAGCGACATGAATAACGAATTCACTGCGGCAACGACGAATCGGTCGACGTCGCTGCGGAGCTTCTGCGGGGCCGACGTCGTCTCTCCAGTCCGCTGATCTTCAAAAACGGCGTATGGAAGTTGCAACGAGTGGCGGATGGCGTCGGTGTACATCCGGCTTGAGACACGTTGCGCGATTCGTGCAACCACGTCGAGGTTGACGACCTTCGCGAGCCACGAAACGAAGGCCACGCCGGCCATCGCCGCAAGCAGAACTGCCGTGCCGGTGAAGAATTCCTGTGCGTCCAGGCGCGCGTGCTGCGTCGCGTAACGGTCAATCAGGCGACGGAGGATCAGCGGGTCCAGCATCATGAAGATTTGGCTGGTCGCGGCCAGCAGCAGCGCCGCAGCCGCGGCGTGCCAGTGGGGTTTTAAATAGCGGAGGAAAATTCTCATTCGCTAGCCGCGGCCCTGTAACTCGCCTGGGCCGTGAGGCAGCCGCCTCGGACCGCTCGCTGTCATCAATATTGCCATCAATCCTGTGTCGATGCGGCACCCCGCGCGTGACTTTTCTATCATATTGCGCTTCGAGGTCGAAGCATCATCGCGGCCGATGCCGCGTCCCTTACATCCGAACAGCAAACGAACCTTGCGTTCCTCCATTCGCCGTTCGTATAGTGCCTTTCCCAAGCCGGATTCCCGCTTCGCGGAGTGCGCCTGGAAGGTGGCCGAAGCCGAGATCAAGGCATGATGCCCAGTATTCTCATTTCCACGCTCGAGCGCCGCCGCGAACAATTTGCGCATATCTTTGATGGACTGCGCGCTCAGGCCCGCGCGCGTAATCTGGATGCCGAGGTCGAGATCATCTTCCTGCGCGACAACAAGGAACATTCTCTCGGCTTCAAGCGCAATCAGCTTGGTGCAGCAAGCTAGCGGGTGGTTCATCGCGTTCCTCGATGACGATGACGATGTAAGCGACGACTAAGACCACGTATGCAGGATTCAGCAGAGCCTTCAGACAAAATTCCACAAGGCCGCAAGAGATGTACCTGAATCGTTTCGCACCAATCACATATGAGGAAGTGGTCGCCGAGCCCGCCGGCGCCATCGCGAAACTGTACAAAACGCTGGAGCCGGGTGACTCTGCGAAGCTGTCACCAAGGCATGCGGAATACATCGCGAATGCGAAGGCGAGCAGAAAGAATGCCTGAACGTCAAAGTATCGACCGGATGAATATCAAAGTGATCAGTATCGGACACGGATTGGCGAGGCTCAGGTCTGGTTGAGCGGCTGAACCGGATTGCGTTAGAGCGCGCGAAAAAAATATATCGCCGAGCCCATCGCCAGACCGATCATCGAATACAGATAGTACAGTTGCTGCAGAAGGAAGCCGCCGATGGCGAGGCGCAAGCCGCCCTTCGTGAGCAACAACCTGAAAAGACCTCGATTGAGCCGGTAGGCGACGACGAGCAATGCGCCGACCACGAACCAGACGTACGGATTCACAAGCGCCACAGGAATTGCGAGCAGGAGCGCAAAGCTTACCATCGCGGCGAAGCGCTGATCGTATGAGAAGTTCAGATCCGTTTGCACACGGCCATGCTCCATCCATAGCAGCGTCCATGGAATGGCGCGGCGCACCACGTCAGTGGCGACCAGCGATGCGAGGTTCCATTTCTTCAGATGCTTTACCTGCAGCTCGGGATCGAGAACGATCCGCACCCCGCCGCCATTCAGCCGGTAACCGAGCTCGACGTCCTCGATCGACGGCAGCTTGAAGCGTTTCTCGTCGAATCCTCCAGCCGCGAAAAAGCATTTCCGCCTGACCGCGCCGCATGCACCCCAGAAGGTGGTCGCTTCGAGCTGCGAGTGCTGATGGAAATAATGGTGCGCGAGATTCTTGAAACGGCTGACGATCGAAACGTCGTCGGGATCCGCATCGTAAGAGCCGAACAGAGCACCCACCTCGGGCCGCGACATCGTCGCGAACACTCTGCGCATTCCTCCCGGCGCAAGGACCACATCGGCGTCGAGGAAAAACAGTATCTCGCCGCGCGCGGCTTCGGCGCCACGGTTGCGTGCGGCGGACACCCCCGCATGCTGCGGCAGCTCGATCAGCGTAAGCGGGTAGCGCGACGCGATCGCTCGCGTTTCGTCGGTGGAATGGTCGTCGACGACGATCAGCTCGACCTCGTCGGTCGCTTGAGCGAGCAGGGCATCAAGACATCGCGCAAGCGTCGGCGCCGCGTTGCGGGCGGCTACTATCGCGCTGACTCGCGGCGTTTGTGACAACATTTCCTGCCACCTAGCGAAGTACCTTTTGCTCTGCGGCGACCAAAAGATGACGACGCTGCATTGCTAGCAGATTCTGCCGGATGAAGGCCAACAGCGTTATTACTCCGGCGGCGAGCACGCGGCCAATCGTCGCGTGGCGATGGAGGAAATGAACTATGAGCATTATCAGGCCGATGTTGATGAGGTAACAGTCCGCTCCATCGGCCAGCACGATCAAGGCTCGCCGCGACCACCGAAGCGTTCCCAGGTCCTCGCGGCGGTAATGTTGGATCGCAGCGCCGACCATCGCACTGATGGCGAACGCAATCGGGTACCAGACGTGGAAGTAGTAAATCAGCACCTGGTAAACAGCGACATCGAAAATCAGCGGAACGCCCGCAGCCCCGATATATCCGGAACGCAGCGAGATCGCGTCGAGCGCCGGAATGCCCCACACGTCGCCCTTGTCGTCGATTGGGTTTGGCTCCGCGCGCGCGCTGTCGGTCACGCTGTCTTCGCTCTCGAGATATTCGGCGTCGGAGTTGACCCGCCATACATCGTAGGAACCACCCATGATGTTTCGCGCCGCCATCAGGCCGGTCATCATGGCGTGATCCTGGTTGTTGTACTTATGCATCCCGTTGCGCCCGGCGACCTGCAGATTAGGGGCCTCGATGTCGAGGAACTCGCGCACCTTGGCGACGTTGGCGCGATAGTCGTGGTCATACAGCGGGTATGCCTTGGGCTGCCGGACCACCGTTCCATCAACAACCTTGGATTTATCCGCGAGCCTCAAGGTCGCGAGTTCGTCTTTGGCGATTGCGATTAGCTGCTCGTCGGACGACGACCACAGTGGGTCCTTCTCGCTGCAGAAGTATTCCAATCCCAGAACCGTGAAGCGCGGATCGGGCACCATCTCCGCGCTCCAATTCTTGAAGTTCTGGATGCGTCCGACCCGCACTCCCGGATCGTGAATGTAGATCCAGTTGTCCGGGAAGAGCTCGGCCTGATCGATGATGAGCGCGACGGTGATGAAGTCCCGATAGCGCAGGCCGCGCGCGCTCGCCAGCACCGCTTCCGGAGGAGGCGGATTGAATCCCGCGATGAGCTCCGCGAGCGGCATCGTCGAGACAAAGCTGTCACCGCAGTGAGTCTGCCGGCCATCGCTACATTGGGTCGTCACCGCGACGATTCGTCCGCCCTCTCGATGGATTTCGCGCACGGCGTGTCCCATCCGCACCGCGCCGCCGGATTCCTCGATCAGGCGGGCGGCCTTTTGCCACATCTCTCCGGGCCCCAGCGCCGGATATCTGAAGTGATCGACCAGCGTCTTGATAACCGCACCATTGTGGGCGGGAACGCGTAAGAGGCTACGCATCACCGAGACGAGCGAAAGCCCACGGATGCGCTGCGCTGCCCAATCAGCACTAATTTGACTGCACGGAATGCCCCACACCTTTTCGGTATAGGTCTTGAAGAAGATTTCGTAGAGTCGGCGTCCAAAAGCGCTCACCACCCAGTCCTCGAAGCTGGTGATGTGGACCGGCGAATGGCGTTGAACTCGCAAATAACTGATGAGACATCGGAGGGCCTCGAGCGGGCCGAGATTCCTCAGCGCATCGAGCGGTTCGAGCGGATATTTAAAGAAACGACTATTATAGTAGACACGCGAGAGCCTCGAGCATTCACGCATCCGGGGGCCGAGCAGCTCGGTCCAGAGTTCTTCGATTTCACGATTTTTCGAGAAAAAGCGATGGCCACCGATATCGAAGCGGAATCCCCGATATTCGACGGTTCGCGCCAGGCCCCCGACGTAGCGCGAATCAGCTTCCAGAACCTCCGGTTGATAGCCGTTGCAGGCGAGCTCGTACCCGGCGGTCAGACCGGCCGGCCCGGCTCCGATAATTACCACCCGATGATAATTGATATCCGGCAGATAGCCTTGCCCTGCGAAGGCTCTTCGTACACCCATATCGAATCAAGAGTCAAGAAGAAGCTTCAGGGTCATTGAATATCGACAAAACCTGGAGCCTTACGAAGCGTCGCTCCCGATCGCGATTCCCGGAACGCGGCTGGTTGTGATCGGCAGCGGGCGTGTGGCGATTGGCGGCGTCATCGGCGGCGCGCTTGAGGTTCTCAATCCCCGTCGGGTTCTGCGAGCCTCGAGCGATAGCGCGATCGACGGAGTCCGCATCGTGGAATGCCCGCTGGTGTCTGTCGATAGCGTACAAGTGTCTCTTAACCCGCCGATGTTTCGTCTGGCAGGAATCGGGTTTGCTCTCGGCTGGACCGAGTTGCCGATCGAATTCCAATCGCGCAACACGGAACTGGTTGCCGAGGCAATCTCCCTGGTCCGCCGCTTTCAGCCCTCGACATTCTCTCACTTTGCCCACGCGCTTCGGGTGATCGCGCTGAAGCCGCACGACAAGAACTTCTTCAATCTCAGCACCTCCGAATTGCCGGGTGCCTTCGTCTGCAGCGTTCCTTCAGATTCCTGCGCGCTCGCCGCCGCGTTCATTCACGAGTTTCACCATAGCCGGCTCTTCTTCATCGAGGAGGCCGGTCCCTTTCTTGAGGCCGGCGATGAGGATGTGATCGAGGGCGAGAATCATTACTCGCCGTGGGTCGCATCGCTTCGGCCGCTTCACGGCATCCTGCATGCGATCTACGTTTTTCTGCCGACGTTCCGCTTCTGGAGCGCGGTCCTGCGCGACGGGAGCGCCGGAAAAGCGCAACTTGACTACGCGCGCGGACAGGTCGCGCTAACCCCCGTGCAGCTTCGAATCGGGATCAATCAGCTCCGCCGGCATGCGAGGTTTACTCGTCTGGGATCCGAAGTGTTCGAGGAGCTTGAACGCGATGTCGCGGCGGCGGAGCGGGAAGCGCGCTCATTGGGCGCGGGTTTGGACGCGCCCGCGATGGCGTTCAGCCTGGATGGAACATTGGTGCGTGTCTTCCGCGGAGGCGAGGTGCGGCCGACATCGGTGGGCGAGATACTCCTCGAGCATCTGGAGACCTCGGACGTCAATCGGGAGTGCGCCGAAGAGAAGGAGATCCTTGTCCGCGCGCTGAACTGAACCTCGCCGGAGTGTCAGGCTCTGATGAGCGGCGTCTGGCCTATGCGCGTTTCCTGCGCTGTACGGTTTTCCTGGCTGATGTTTTGGCCTTACCGCTACGGCCAATCATGATGCTCCACGCGCCGGATGCTCGCGAAGGAATCAGATCGACCTTCAGACTCGCCCCAAGTGCGCGCGCGGTTCTCGCCAACGTCTTCAATGTGAGGGTGCTGAGCTTGCCCGACTCGATCTGAGCGATCATCGGCTGGCTCACGCCCGAGCGCGACGCCAGCGCCGCTTGGGTAAGCCCGCGGTTTTTTCGCAGTCTTGTGATCTTTTGTTCGATCAGGATTTGAGCCAATTCGTCTTCAACTTCATGGCGCAGGCCAAGTTCATCGACCCTTCTTTCGAGCAGCGCCATACCTGGATTTCTGGTAACTCACTCTAATTCTGCGCACCGTCATCGCCTGTAAGCTATAACTTATCGCGCCGCAAGGTGCTTCGACAGCCCGGCTTCTTCACCGGGAGCGGGAAGTATTCGGCGATCAAGCGTACTGGAAGGAAGCCGACCGGCAAGCCTACGAGGCCCGCGGCGTGCGCTACCGAATCAATCGGCGCCCCAACCCCACAGCGCCGCTGAGCGAGCGCTGGAGGCTGATCAACCGCGCACGCTCGCGGACCCGGGCGCGCGGCGAGCATCCCTTTCGCGTCATCAGACACCTGTGGGGCTTCGCCAGGGTCAGGTACCGGGGCATCGCAAAGAACCTGGCCCGCGCGCAGACCATGTTCGCGCCGGCCAACCTTTACCAAGTTCGCAGCCACCTGCTCCCCGCCGCAGCGAGATGCGCGCTGTGAGGACGGTTCGGGAAGCGACAGCCCTCGGCGCCCACCACACTGGCGCCAACCACCGCTCGATCTCCCTGCGCTAACCCCGACTCTCATGACGAGTAATTGTCAAATGTTGTGGATCGGCCGGTCATGATCAGGCGGCTTCCCTTGACTGGCTGTTATGACAAGGACGTCTTCAACGGCGATATCGGCTTCGTTCGAAACGTGGACATGGACGCGCAGGAAGTCGTGGTAGATTTCGACGGCCGGCCGGTTACTTACGACTTCGGCGAACTCGACGAGCTCTTACCCGCCTTTGCAACCACGATCCATAAGGCGCAGGGCGTTCGTTCACCTGCTCTCGCGCCGCGATCTCCCTTTCCAAACATCAGCGCATGAAGACGAGGTAAATTTGGTTGAGTACTCCTGACTGGCGTATGGAGCAGAGCCGAAATGCCCGAGGAATGCCTGCCTGGGGCTCAGTGGATCGTGTGGTTCCGGGAAACCGGGTTTCTGTCGAATTGTGATATTGCCGCCCCGACGGCCGCCCTTCAGGTTTATCGCGGCAGCCTAAGCTAAAACGCGCGCCGCATGACCTCCGTCTCAGCAAGATCATCAGCGTCAGCGTGCACGCGCCGATTGTTATTAGTAACTTCTTGAGCATGCTAGAGCGGTACTCTGCCGCGATTTCATGGCGACCAGCAGGAACCACCACGCCTATGTAACTCGGCGACACCATGAAAATAGGTCGCTCGCGACCGTCGATCGTCACGTGCCAGTTCGGATGATAGGTCACCTTGAAGATCAGGTTCGAGGTGGTCTTGCAGTCCGCATGTACGACGATTCGACTACCGGTTTCATGCTCATCGAGAATCGTGCCAGTGTCCGGCGTGCCGGTGTCGGCGCGCTCCTGTGACGCTCCGCCATTGGGATAGTCCCATCGCCAGTATGTGCCGCTCTCGGCATCCGAACTGTAGAGCCATAGCGCTTGATTTCGCAGGATAAAGGTCTGTGCCTGCGCGTCTGTATGCGCGGGAACCAGAACATCCTTGATTCTTGCGAATGTCGCGTAACCCGTAGTGTCGGCGCGATAGAGCGTGTAGTCATTAGTCGATTTTATGGGAGTGAGAAACCAAGGCACCTGGAAATCGATAGGCGCGATGACGTACCTGACGTTGAACAGGTTATAATGGAGAGGGTTGCGGCCGTCGAACCGAATCGGCGCAAAGGTGTTCAGCGAAAGGCCAGTGGCCGTCTGCAATGTTTCGATATCGTGAAATAGTAGGAGCCGTTCGATCACGTGTTCGCCGCTGAAGCGTCCTTGCTCAACTACTAGAAACGTGCGCCCTGGCGGTTGCGATTTGAGCGCGGCGATGGTGTCGCGCCAGCCTTGATCTGAATCGATCTTCGCGAACCTCGCGATGTATCCCGCATCCTTGCGGTAGAGAGCGGCTCGTTCGCGCAGCGCAGGAAGCATAAGCGCAACTATCAACGTCGCCGGAAGCACTGCGCGCCACGGATCCGCAAGTTGCGCGAACCATGACCATATCCATTCGCCCGCCAGTCCAATCAACAGGATTGCGGACAGGTGCACAGGGCCTATGAATCGAAAGGGCACCATCATGCCGCCCATCGGCAGCCACGCGATCAACCATTTCCGGCCAGGCAATACGAAATACAGCACCATCCAGAACGCGGACAGCGCCAATGCAACATGCGCCGTCATGGACCGGCGCCTGAGTATCGCAGCAACAATTCCCAGACCAGTCATCAGTGTAAGGACTGCCGGCCGGCCGTAGTCGAGCAAACTACCGCGCAACGCCAAGATTGTCGAAACCGTGTGAACCGGCCGATCAGTCGATACCACGTACGGAATCGGGACCTGTCGCATATAGCCGGCCTCAAGCACAAACGGCAGCCAGAAATAAGAAGTAACCACCGCAGCAATCACAGCGACTGCGCCAACACGCTTGATGCCGACGCTGACCCTGGTGATCCAAACCGTCTGAGTCGCTGTACCAGAGGAGATGCTCACGAGAAACAGCACCACTGCTGAGAGCGCCGCCATGTACGAGTAGAAGAGATGAGACAGAACCAGCAGCGACCATACGACCACCGTCGCCACGAAGTTCGTGCCGCGCACCAGCAATCGCTGCAGACACGCCGTCGCGATGAACAGCAGATGCATCGCCCAAAGCTGCGTGTACAGCCCGTATCCGTACCAAAGATAACTGTTGTAATCGAAGCCCATCCCCTTGTTGGTAGAAATGAACGATGAAAAGGCGGCCCCGGTCGCCGACGCGATCACGGAGAACTCCATTGTGCGCATCGACCAGTACACTGTCAGCGGAAATCCGACCAGCAACAAATATCGAACAAGGTTGAAGAGCGTAACCAGGTCTACGCGATTGAGCGTCATTCGGTTGAGCGCGACGACGGCGAGATGCGGCAGGTGCTGATAGTAGAGAAATTGCGGAAAGCCGCACTCCAACTCCGGAGCCCAGAAATCGAACGGATTGTCGCCCGTCGCCAGCGCGCGGCTCGCGCTCTGCACAAAGGCCAAGTGCCATGCCGAATCATTAATGCTCGGAGCGGGCCGCAGTTGCGGCGCCAGCATTATGACGTTGAACGCTATGGGGACTAGGACTACAAACGCCATCACGACCGCACTCCAGCGATCGTCTCGCTCCGCATTCACAGAGATGTCCATGTTACGCCATCGCGCAGAACGTGAGTTATGTCGAGTAGCTCAGCCCATTCGGCTTTTGCCCTCACAGATCCGAGCGAGCGGCTTTCCCGCACTCGGCTCCTCCTGAGGTTTGCCCGAGTCAGCAAGCGGCCACCCGGTGGGGGATGGGTGATTCGCGGAACGGGCAAAGGGAAACGTTCGAGCAACCGGACGTAGCGCTCCCACGTGAGCGGCCGCTGGCTGCGGCGATTGAGCACCCGATACCCAAGGGCGGCGAGTCTCTTGATAGAAGGCGTGAATCCGGTCGAAATTGCTCGGCTGACCGAAGTAGGCATAGTGTCCACGTAACACGCAGCCATTGGTGCTGCAACACCACCGGCGTATGCATACGCCGCCGCGCTGCGTGCGCAGTTCTTTAAGCTTCCGCGTCAGCGGCTTGTTGTCGGCGCGGCGAGGTACAGGACTTCATGCTCGACATCCGGCGGCAATGGATTGTCAGACCGGACCCGGGGCAGGTCAGATATCTGCGTTGGGTATCGCCATTGATCGGGCTGCCGGCGTCGGTGAAAGCGGCGTCGGGCGCACCCGTTGATACTGCAATCGTTGACGAACGCGAAGCCGGCGGACGCTGTCAGTTTCACGTCGATTGTCGTTCGCCGTCGAACCTTGTGATCAAGATGACCTACAATCCCAACTGGCATGTGACTATTGACGGTCGCGAGTCGCCCACATTTTCGGTGTCGCCGGCCTTTCTCGCAGTCGTGGTCCCGCCGGGGCGACACGAGGTGGTCGCGGAGTATCGATCCAGCGCTCTGAAGAGCCTGCTCATGATCGGCGGGCTCGTGCTCCTTGGCGCGATCGCTTTTCGCCGCCGATTCTTCGACGTTCCAGTGACGGACGAATGATAGACTTGTGTCCGCCAACTAAGGCGCGCGTAATCCGCCGATGTAGTCTTTCGCAAAACGCATCTGGTCGTGCAGATGGCTGTAGAAGAACGTGCCACCACGCCCGAGGAGATCGAGATTCTCTATTGCCCCGAGAGCATTGCGTATCGTCTCGACCAGGCCCGCGTAGCCAAGTGAGTAAACGGGATACGCATTCGCTAGAAGATGATGGCGCCACTCAATAACGCACGCCGGATTGATAAGTCCCACCTCGGCCAGTTCTCCTATCACGCGCCGCGCGAGTTGGTTGGTTTCCAGCGTGAAGGTCGCGTCCCCCTCGAAGCAGGGCACTTCGACCACCAGCGAGGTTTCTCCCACGGGCGCCATCAGCGCCGACCGGTTTCGCGGTTCGTAAAGGCGCGAGATGACGAAGCGCGGATCGGGAAGATAGATCGACGCATTGCTGGAGACGCTCGGCTGGCGAAGCCTTAGAAAGAAGATCCGGATCTGACGGAAGCGCAGCTCTTTCGCAGCGGCGCGTGCTTCATCGCTCGCCGCGGAGCCCAGCAGCCGCACGAGCATCGTCAGCGGAAGCGTGGATACGACGCGGCCGAAAATCTCCGCCGTGCCGCGGCCCGTAAATTCGATTTCAACTATCCTGCCGCGCTCGCATCGGATGGACGCGAGCTCGTGCTCTCGACAAAGCGAGTCCGCGGGGACCGCAGCCTCCAGCGCTTCGACGATTTTTCCGTAACCGTGCTTTGGATAGAGGAACGCGCCGTCGATATGCGCGGTCTTTCTGCGGGGCAGAAACAATTCAAGGAACAGCGACGCGAGACTCATCCCGGACAGGCGGCGCGTGGCGACGTCGGGGGAAAGCTCGCTCGCGGGCAGGCCCCACAGCTTCTCTGAATAGTTGAGCAGGATTCGGCGCGCGAGTGTCTCGCCAAACTGACTGATCGCGAAATCTTCGAACGACACCAGTTCGCGCCCGCGGCTGCGCGATCGAATGAAGTCGGCGGCGATGCGAAACGCCTCGACGGGTCCAAGTCCCGAGAACAGCACGTTCAGGGGGGTCGGCGGGAAATCGATGAAGCGGCGGCGGTCGTAGATTTTGCTTGGCGAATCGACCGTAATCAGCTCGTCGCCAAGGAACGCGCGCACATCGGCAGTGATGTCAGCATCGCGATCATGAAACCGATGCGCGCCGCAGTCGTAAAGATGATCGCCATGGCGAAGCGTTCGGCAGAGCCCGCCGAGCTGTGCGGCCTTTTCGTAGAGCGCGAAACGCAGCCCAGCGCGATGCGCGTACAGAGCGACGGCGAGACCGGCTGGTCCTCCGCCGAGAATCGTGAGCGCGCACATGGAGATTGAAGCTGACATCGCGTCGGCTCAGGCAACTGCAGGAATCTATTAGCGCAAGGCCGCCCGTGGCGCGACAGCCTCTCCCTGCCGAAAACCTCATCCGGGGTGAAGCGCAGGTCGACGTACACGGTAGTGAAGCGGACCGATGCTCGAGCTCCTGGACTCAGCTCCTGCTTGCTATCCGGTCGCTGTTCAAGGCGCGCTCGCGTCTTGAACCGGGAGCGCAGGAAGGGCAGAAGCCGAGTCAACAACGCGACCACCGCGCGTTCCGGTAGCGCACACCGCCGAGGCCGCGTCATTCCGGACGAGGTTTCGGTAGCCACAGCCCGGAAAATGTGGAGACCATCATTGTCAAACGCGAGTCGGCGTTATGCGGCGCTGTGAAGTTCACACAGACTTGAGCGTGGCCCAGCAAAGCATCGCGTAGGTGCCGCCGGCAAACAGCGCGATGAACACAAAATCTAGAGCGTGCTCGAACACATGCGAAGCGAGCAAATAGGTGATCGACATCCGTTCCGCGGCGGAAGACGGCTTTTGCGCGATCGCGAGAATGTCCACGCTCCGGATCAGTTCGAATTCGAAACCGACAATCAATACGCTCAGCGCGATCAAGACCAGAGATGGCCAGCCGGGCCGCAGGGTCCATATGCTAGGCCCGAAAAGAAGATACTGCACCAGCACAACGCTACCGAGCGCCGTCGGTATGCCGGTCAGCGGATAGGTTGCGATCTCGCGCATGCTGTGGGCGAGTCAGCGCGGATTTAGGAAGTCTCTCCACGTGGGCCAAGTAGCCATGCTCATTGCGACGAGAACGGCCGCGGCGGAGCCGATACACGCCATGCCACCAGCGAACAGCCTCAGCTCGCCGAGCGCGGGGCCTTCGCTGTTCACCGTCCGTAGGGCGCTGCCGATCCCGATAGTTCCTAGCGCGATCAGAACATTGCTCAATTGCAGCTGGTTCCAGAGACCCCCTTTGAACATCACCCTGTCCGTGTCGAATTCCAATTCAGGCGGCAGCTGGGGTCTGAAATAAGTCGTTGCAATGTTGCCTCCAGGTATATGATTCAAGTTTGGCGATTGGCTGAGCGGGTACGCCACTCCGTTCGGCCGGCGTAGCTCCGGCCAGCCCGGTGTGACAGCGGTGTTGGTTGTAATAGGTCTTGTAATTATCGAGCTTCCGTTCAAGATCTCCTCTGTTCCAGAATAAAGTCCGATCGAGATATTCGCGTCGTACGGTCCCGATCAGTCGCTCAACGAAAGGATGGGAAGCAGGCGTATACGGAATGGTTTTGATCTCATCAACTTCAAGTATACGAAGGTTCGCACGCCACCGATGAAAGCGAAACAGGGGATCGTTATCTGAGGAAAGGTATTTCGGTGGTGTCTGCTTCGCAATCGCACGATTGAACATGCGGCAGACGACCGGACCGTCGAGATCAGCCGGTGCGACGCCAAAGCCGATGATACGGCGGGTGAATACGTCCATCACGATCATGATCCAGTAGCTCTTGAGCAGGATTGACTCACAGCGAAAG
>Ga0097691_1000287_pt1 | contig 47178 bp, 39 predicted proteins | sample NGESurdeep072012_8_FD_72858 | JGI IMG/M metagenome (GOLD analysis project Ga0097691, IMG submission 72858) | Arctic peat soil microbial communities from Barrow, Alaska - NGEE Surface sample 210-1 deep-072012 | ecosystem: Environmental > Terrestrial > Soil > Wetlands > Peat ... | reverse complement strand
AAGGTGAATGCTCCCGCCATTGTCGTCATGGCGTCACCCCCACATTAGCACCATCATTGGTGAACAACAACACCGCCCACCGTGACCTAAGTACCCCAAAAACCTTCTTCTACTCTTCCTGTTTAGACCCCATCAAGCTGAGGAAAGTTCCTCGATTCTTCACATTGTGTTCCGAAATGGCACTCCCCCTATTGTCCAGGTAAATAAGCCAATTCCTGTGAATTGTCATTCCGAGCGAGGATGCCGCGGTAAGCGCGCCGCTTTTGGGGGCTGGCCCATCCTTTCTGTGAATAGAATCAAATCTTGACGGTTGGGGGCTGGCCCATCCTTTCCGGAAATCTAAATCTAGACGGTTGCCCCACCCTTCCGCCCGGGTTTGGCGGAGGGTGGGGGTGTTCCTCAATCAGAAATCAGAAATCGAAAATCAGAAATTCCTCGTCACACTCACACGTGCTCCACATCACTGACGCGCCCTTCCCCATTCTTCTAAACTCATCCTGTGACATCGAGGGAGTAGTGTCCCTCGTACTCATTTTTCCCCATGTCGGCCCCTAACCCCTCTGCCGGACGGATCTTGCCCCTGTCTCCTGAACCCTTGGAACTCGGAACTCGGCACTCGGAACTTGCTTGGGATTTCTCGCTTTTCCGGCATTTTCTCTGGGACGTCTGGGAAAACCGGGGGAGGGGTGCCCGCACCGCCCCATTATCTTTCTCGACAACTGTTTGCTCAATTTCTCAGCCCAAATTCCCCGGGTTACCTGGGCTTAGTATGCTGATTCCATTAGGTCGCAATAAAAACTAGCAGTACATATCGCATGAGATATTGGTTGAATAGCAAACAGAGTGGCACAGGACTCATGGCTCAAGCCCGAAGCCCGGAGCCCGAAACCCGGAGCCCCCTACTGCTTCGGCGTCGCTACCGCCTTCTTCTTCTTGGCCGTGGGTTTCTTTGCCAGCTCGTTGTCGTCGATCACGATCTTTTTCGGAGGCGCTGCGGTTGCCGCTTGGGCTGCCTGGCGAGCGGCTTGCATGCGCGCAAAGTCGGCGTCCCGCTGCGCGGTCATGGAGTCCACGGCGTCGGCGAACGCTCGGCGCGCCGTGTCGAGATTGTTCAGGTCTTGCGCCAGCGCGGCGTACTCGTCCTTGGCGCCAAACGCACCCGCCGATTCGGTGACGTTGCTCATCACGTCGTAGAGTGCGTTCAGGTTGCGGTAAAGCTTGAACGACGCGTTCAGGCTCGACGGGTTCTGTTGCGCGGCGGCGACCAGCGTCGGCAGCGCACCGGTCAAGTTGCGCTGCAGCGACTCGATGTTGGTCGCGGCCTGCTGCTTCACCGCCGAGTCGGTCTTCCACTTGTCCACGCGCACCCGCGCCAGGTCCACGCGCGCGTTTTCGACGGTGCGCTGTAACTGCGGCAACGTTGTCGTCACCTGCGCCGCCGCCGGCACGATCAGTGCGAGAAACAGGAGAACAATCCGTACCATAAGTCTGGTGAGATGCGCATCAACGGAAGAAGGTATATCGGTTCGTCGGTATTTCGGTAAGTCCGTATTCGGTTTTGGCAAAACTTCCGGAATCCCAACACCGAAATACCGAGATACCGAAATACCCGCCTGCGCGCGAGTTTGACTAAGCTTCCGCGCTGCCTCAAAATGGAGGTAGCGGGAATACCCGTGTAGCCCGAGTGTGGGCCTGTGGCGCAGCTGGGAGCGCGCTTCCATGGCATGGAAGAGGTCGTCGGTTCGATCCCGACCAGGTCCACCATATTTCTTGTCACGGGCGCGGCCCCGGACTAAACTTCGCCGCCAATGAGCCCCGTGACGCACTTTCTCAGCGGCTGGGCGCTGGCCAACGCCACGCCCTTCGAAAAACGCGACCGCGCGCTGGTGACGTGGGCGTGCGTCATTCCCGACCTGGACGGGCTCGGCGCGGTTCCCCAGTGGCTGACCCGCAACTCGGCGCATCCGCTTACCTGGTTCAGCGACTACCACCACCTGCTGCATAACTTCGCCTTCGCCATCGCGGTCACCATTGCCTCCTTCGCGCTGGCGACGCGGAAGTGGAAGACGGCGCTGTTCGTTTGCCTCGCTTTCCACCTGCACTTGCTGGAAGACATCGCGGGATCGAAAGGCCCCGACGGTTACTGGTCGGTGCCGTATTTCCTGCCGCTCTCGCGCTGGACTTGGACGTGGCAAGGACAATGGGCGCTGAATGGCTGGCAGAACCTGACGTTGACGGCGTTGCTGTTGGTCATGACGTTCTGGCTGGCATGGGTGCGCGGATACTCGCCGCTGGAGCTGTTTTCTGCGCGCGCCGACGCCGTGTTCGTCAGCGCGCTGCGCGGGCGATTTCCCCGCATGGCAGCTTAGATCTGTCGAACCGATGCGGAATGAGTACAAATGAATCAGGGCGGCCGGCTGGCCGCCCTGATTGCTGAAACTGAAACTCGAAACTGAAACTGATTCTAGTGTCCCATCAGGTCTTTGATCTCGTTCTCGATAATCGCCTGGTCCTCTTGGGCGATGTCCACGAACTCGACGCCGATGCCGACGCCGGGAAGGCAGTAACGGACCTCGGCGCGCGCCTTGATGTGGGTGCCGGAGCGGCTCAGCCAGAATTCCAACTTGACCACCGCGCCCTCGGGAAACTGGCTCGGGATGTGAATGAACATCCCCTTGGGGCTGATGTCGGGAGCGCGGATTTCAATGATCTCACTGCGCCCTTCGTAGATCAGGCTGAGGCCGCGATAGGCGGCAAAGCGCCCGGCTTCGCGCGACGGGTTCTTCGGTGACGATGAACTCATACGTTTCCTTCCACGCCACGGCGGGTAGCGCGGGGAGCGGCAGCGGTCTGGCGAGTGCCGGCGCCGCAATAGGGGCAGAACAGGAAGGCCGGCGCCAGGGCGCGGCCGCAATCGCGGCAGCGCACGGTGAGCGCGTTGTCGAACGGGACGACGCGCAGTACCTCTTCCATGGTAGTGACGCCGATCTTGACCTTTTCGACTGCGTCTTCCTGCATCAGGCGCATGCCGACGGAGCGGGCGAGTTTGCGGATCTCTTCGTCGCGCGCGCCGGAGCGTATGGCGCTGCGGATCTGCTCATCGAGCAGGAGCACCTCGTAGATGCCGACCCGTCCCTTGTAGCCGGAGCCGTCGCACTTGGCGCAACCGGCGGGGATGTGCACGTGGCTGTCGAAGTCCACGATACCGCCGGCGAGCAGGCGCGCGGCGTGCTCGTCGGTCATCGCGACTTTCTCCGCGCATTCGCAGAGCTTCCGCACCAGGCGCTGGGCGATCACGGCGCTGACCGAGGCGGAAATCAGGAAGCCCTGGATATTCAAATCAAGCAGCCTGGTGATGGCCGCGATGGAATCGTTGGTGTGCAGCGTGGAAAGCACCAGGTGGCCGGTCTGTGCAGCCTGCAGCGCGATTTCCGCCGTCTCCTGGTCGCGGATCTCGCCCACCATGATGATGTTCGGGTCTTGGCGGAGCATGGAGCGCAGCGTGTTGGCGAAGGTCAGGCCGGCTTTGGTATTGATCTGGACCTGGTTGATATCCTCGATTTGGTACTCGATCGGGTCCTCGACGGTGATGATGTTCACCGAGGACGAGCGCAAGCTGTTGAGCGCGGCGTAAAGGGTGGTGCTCTTGCCCGACCCGGTCGGGCCGGTCACCAGCAACATGCCTTGCGGCGCCGACAGAACGGTGGCGAGCGAGGCCGAATTCTCGGCAGAAAGCCCAAGCTTTTCGAAGCCCACGCGGCTGGCGGTGGGATCCAGAAGCCGCATCACCACTTTTTCGCCCGAGTGCGTGGGCAGGGTGGAAACGCGGAGGTCGAGGTGCGAGTCTCCGATCTGGCAAAGGAAGCGGCCGTCCTGGGGGATGCGGCGCTCAGAAATGTCCATGTCGGCGAGGATCTTGATGCGCGACACCAGGAAGTTGGTCAGCTCCGCGGGAATGTGCGTCAATTCGCGGAGGACGCCGTCCACGCGGATACGAACTACCGTACCCAGCGGCTGCGGCTCAATGTGAATATCGCTGGCCTTTTTTGCCGCGGCGCTGGCCAGAATGGCGGAGACCAGGCGCACGGCGGGGGTCTTCTCGTTGCGCAGCTCGGCTGCGAATTCTTCCATCGCCGCCTTGCTCCGATCACTGGAACCGGAGGTGAAGAATTGCATGTCGCTGACGTCCACCTGGTCGATAAACGGGAGCTGTGGAGTAGAGGCCTCGACTTCGGCGGCATCTTCGTCGTAACACTTCTTGATCGCTTCCTCGATTTCGGTCTTGAAGCCGAGGCGAGATGTGATGTCCATCCCGGTCATGAAGCGCAACTCGTCAAGTTGGTGGAGGTTCTGCGGCTCAGCCATGACCGCGACGATGCGCTTGCCTTCGCGCGCCAACGGGAGCAGGCAATAGCGCTCCGCCGCCGATCGTGGGATCAGCTTGATCAGTTCGCGCTCTACCGTGGCAAAGCGGGCGTCCACGTAGCGGAAGTGCGTGATCTCTTCCAGGGCCGAGACTACGTCTTCTTTCGAGCAGGCGCTGCGCTGGAGCAGAACCTCGCCCAGTAGCCCTGCCCCCTTTTGTTGATCGTCGAGCGCCGTTTCCAGCGCCTCAAACGAGATGCGTTTGCGCTCCCGTAATAACTCACCGAGGCGTTTTTTCTTGGGTACGGTCATGAGACAAACGCATTATGAATTGTGCTGTCACCAAAGTTGCAGTTCACAAAATGGTTCCCAGCCGGCAAGTCTCTTGCGGAACGTCTGGAAAAAGCACACGCCCGTAGGTCCCTTGTGAAGAAAACGAAGGTGAATTCTACCTTTTCTACCCGCGCCGGTATACCACTTTTAGCGCATCATGCTGCAAAATGCGCCGAATCTGATTACGAGCGTGCAGGGCCCAGGGGCCGGAACGGTCAAGACGAACGTAAGCCTTCCAATGATTCAGGGCCATGCGGGGACGGCGGACCTTCTCGTAGGCGAGGGCCAGGTTGTAATGCGCGTCGGCGTAAGTTGGCGCCAGGGCAAGGGCGCCCGAATAGGCGTGGATGGCCTCGGCGACCCTGCCGGTCTCGTCGAGCACGTTGCCCAGGTCGAAATAGGCCAGGGCATAGCGCGGGTCGCTTTCGACCGCCTTGCGGTAGTGATACTCCGCGCGCTGGTAATCCTGACGATTGTAGTGCAGCGTGCCCAGGTTGATGTGCGCCGCGGGATGCCCCGGCTCCAGCTCCAACACCTTCGCATAGGCTGCGATCGCCTCCGCCTGTGCGTGCGGGTCCTCTTCGAGGTTCACGCCGCGGGCGAAGTGTTCGGCCGCAGTCTCTGCCGCCGGGATGGAATGCACCCGGGTGGGCACAACCCGCTGGCCGGGAGCGAAGTCCATCACGAATTGTCCGGTCATCGGCTCCAGGGCCGTGCCCGCGTGGCGGAAAGCGATACGGGAACCGGTGGAGAACGTCCCCGCTTCGATGAGCGGGTTTTCCATGCCGGCGACCTGTTTCAGCATCGCCTGCAACGATTCACGGATCACCGCCGAACGCACCCGCTTGGCGCGCAAGTCGCGGACTTTTTTCAGTTGCAGGAGGTCAAAAAAGGAATAGGGGTCGGAATCGGCGGCCAGCCCGGCCTTTTGCCATTGCGCCAACTGACGCGCCGTGATGCGCAGGATACGTATCACGTCGCTTCGACGGTAACTGTGCATGCTCTCAACGCAAACGGGCTTCGTGACTGCATTATCAGAAGCATGCGCCGCGAACGCAAGGGAAAGTTTTCCTCAGGAGTACACAGTCAGTGCACAAGACGGTAGAGCCAAGTGGCAAGTGCTTAGTATTAGACCGTCCATTCTGGTGGCGAGGTGTCCTGCGGCCAACTTGGCACTGAGCACTTCGCACACAGCACTTCCTTCGAAGTGCCGGCTCTTTACGGAATGCGCTGAGCACCGCTAAAATGAAACTCGGGCCGACGTAGCTCAGTTGGTAGAGCAGTCGATTCGTAATCGACAGGTCATCGGTTCAAGTCCGATCGTCGGCTCCAGTCTTTAGTTATCTGCGGTTGCCGCACACCGGTATTGCCTGATTTCGATCCGCCACAGCACTTGCCCGCCGTGTGGGAACAGGCGCTGCTTCAACGCGTAGCCGCTGTCCTTCACTGCCAAATCGAGCGACTGCAACGAGCAGCGGCGCTCCAGTTGTTCCTCGGCCCAGGCAGTAGCTTCGGGCACAAAAGGATCTACACCTTTGACCAGCAGCACGTGTTCGGTCAGCGGCGCCCCGCGTTCGCGCCACACCGTGGGATTCAATACCCGTGGGTTAGACGGTTCCATCAGGTTCGCCTCGGGATTCCAATTGGTGGTCGTCCAGGGTGTCCCAGCGGCATAGGCAAAAGAGAAGAAAAACGGGCCGCTGTTTGAAAGCACCGTCCCGCCGGAGCGCCAGAGCGCTGCGGCCTGTTGTGCGACGGCAGGCCATGGCTCGATGAAATGCGGGGCCACATAGAACTTCCTGGTGGCAATTCCCACCCACCCTACTGCCGCTATCACCGCAAAGCAAATCAGCAAAGTGGCGCGCACGCGGCGTTTCTCAATCTCCGCCGTTGCCATCGCGAGTCCCAGCAGCAGCCAGGGCGTGAGCATAAGGACCCTTTTGGTGTTGATAACGTTCGCACATGCCATTCCGACCAGCAAGAGGACAAAGTAAATCAACAACCGACGGCCGAATCCGCGGGCGCAAGCGAGCAGGACCACCCCGGCAACAGTCATGGCCAGGATCGCCGGCAGGCTCAGGGAAATAAACCACGGCGCCACCGACTCACTCACCAGCACCGCATAGAGGTGATACAGCGAGAGCAATATCGTTTGCAGGCTGCCGTGAGTTGAGCTGAGGCTTTCGCGTGTCGTGCTCACCAGGAACAACCAGACCGGTGCGTAACTTACGGCCAACGCTGCCAGCACGGTGGCAAATCGCGTCCATGGTTGGCGCTTGCGTCTGATCGCGACCTCAACCAGCAGTAGCGCAAGCAGCGTCCAAGCGTAAAGGTTGGAGTAAATTGCCAGCAGGCCGGCCAGTCCGAACCACACCCAAGGAGCGACACGCGTCTGGTCCACAGCCGCGATGAATGTGAAGGTCAGCAATGCGACAGACAAGAACGAAAACTCGAACCATCCGGCAACTCGTCCAAAATGAAAACCATACGGCCAGAGCACGCCAATCCACAGCGCCAGCGTACGCGCTGACCGCCCGCCCAACTTGCCCGCCGTTGCCTTCATCAGCGCGATCCCGGCGATATAGCACGCAATTGCAGGCACGCGCAGCAGCCACATCCGGCTGCCGGTCAGCACCAACCAGCCGTGCACCAGGATATCGGGCAAAGGAGGATGTGCGTGCGGATAGCGGCCGGTCACAAACGTGGAAATCAGATGCCACACCGGCGCAGTGGCAACGACGATCGCGTTGGCCTCATCGTCAAGAATTGTGAACCAGCGATTGGTCAGCAGCAGGGCCGTGGCGAGGGCGAATAGTATCCAGTTGTCGATGTCGCGGCTCGGCAGGGATGCCGGTTTGCTCTCACAACTGGGTCTAAAGATTTCGCGTGATACCGGCAAGAGGGGATCTCCTGAACCTCAAGTCCGAGAACGTAGCACAATGACGCAATACGAAAAGGCCGCCCGGCAACTCAGGCGGCCTTTTCTCTAAGGGAGAATAGTTCCTCACGGAGGGTTAGCTGCCGTTAGAAACTTTCAATGCGGGAATCTTATGAGCGTCGGTGGGGGGTGTCAAGGAATTTTTAGAATTTAAATGCCTGTGTTTTCAATCAGTTAGCATACGCTGTGATTTTCGTCTTCGTCTCAGAAAAATACCTGTCCCGAACCCTGAAAATAGTCTATCTACCTGCTTTTCTTCTACTTAGCGCAAATTGAGCTCGATGAAGTCGATTTCCTTGGAGTGGTCGAAGAAGCTTCCGGGGAAAAGCCGCTTACCTAGAACCCGCAATCCGCCGAACGCAAGTCCGGCAACCAGGGCGAGTCCGAGGATCACTCCGGTGAGAACGATCACGCCGACCAGCAGCGAGCCGACATTGTCGCGCGGGCTGAGACCGGTGTTCTCGTTCCACGTTACGTCGGCGTCATAGTTCACGGCAGCGATCAGCGACTTCGCGCCGCGGGGCGAGATGGGCCCGCTCACCACTGCCACCAGCGGTCCGCTGCGCTTCAGCAGAAATGGAGAAGCGCCGGGCAGAGCGTTCTCCGGATGGGCCGCCTGCAACGCCTTCAGACGGTCGGCGGCAATGGCCGGCGTCGGATACGAGATAAGTTCCATCGTCGCTTTGCCCGCGTCCGAGGAATATTGCGCGACCGCTACTTCGGGCGAGGATGAAAAATCAATCTCCTGGGCGGAGAGCGGTGAACCCACGCTGCTCAGTCCCTGCGGGCCGAGCACGTATTTCACCGAATTTTGTACATAATTTTCCTTCGGCAGGAACAGCGGCAACGTGGGCAGGTTCTTTGTCTGACTGGTGGGCCGGGGAACATTATCGGCCAGCTCGCGCAGTTCGCCCGCCGACATCGGTGTGACCTTGTCGAGATCCACGGTCAGGAGCACGGTGCCGCGATAGAAGAGCACGCGGTTATTCGCCGACGACGCCTGGTCGCCGATCTTCTCCGTCTGCATCTCCGCTGTCTTGTAAAAGGTGAACGCCCCGTAGGCGCCGCTGGCGTCCTGGAAGCGGACCGCCTTGGCGGTCAACTTGCGGTCGTCGCGCGTGTAGACAGCCGACTCGAAGTCGCGGAGACCGTACTCGGTCAGGACGTTTGCGTATATCGGGTCCGCCGCCGCGGGCTCGGTGCTGAGCTGCGCTCCGGGAGACTTCTGCCATCCGGCAAAGATGTCGGGGAGGATTGCCTTGCTGGCGGCTTTCACAGGCGTTTTAGTTTGTGCGGCGGCGCCGACGGTCAGCAACAGGAACACGATCGTAAGTAGACGTTTCATGGGAAAGTACAGTCGAGCCTGTACTTATTAGACCACGGCGGGGCACGGAAAGTTTCAGGGGTGGAGCGAAGTGTGGCCCGGCTCAGGGCAGCCAGGCCACCAAAGTAGTTACGCGGCGCGCAGCCGACGGCCTATCGCGCGCACCCGGTCCATGCCTTTGGGCTGCGCGACGGGGATGCTGGCTTCCCAAGGTTCCTCGACACCGAACAGGGCCAGCGCCGCGCCTGCCATCGCCATGTTCTTGGTGAAGTTGATCATGTCGTTTTGCCGCATCTGCGGGTCCTGCTGTTTCCAGAAATCGTGCATGACGGGCGTCACTCCGGCGAGGAAGCCGAGGATGGCGAGCGTTCCCAGCTTCGGCTTCACGCCCAGCAGGATGCTGGCACCGCCGACGGTTAGAGCCACACCCGACCCGATCACGGCAGCTTCCGCCGCGGGAACGCCCTTGGCCGCCGCGTATTGTGCCAACTGTTTACTCTGCTTGAAATGATGAATACCGTTGTAAAGAAAGAACCCGCCAAACACCAGGCGGCCGAGCAGGAAAGGAGCTTTCATCGCAGTCCTCCGGGTCCGGAAGAGTTGGATGCACGGCGCGAGCGCGGCGTGGCCCGATCGCCGGAGTATGGAAGAGGATTCAACCCTGGCGGGCGACTGACTGAAACTGAAACTCGAAACTGAAACTGTTATCGGCTGGGCTCGGGGAGCGCGGCCTTGGAGGCGACCTTCACCCCGCTCAGCCCGCTGACGTACTTGGAAACGCCGCGGTAGAGGGCCTCGGCAATCTTCTGGCGGTAGTCGGAGGTCTTCAGCTTTTTCGCGTCCGCGGGATTCGAGACGAAGGAAATCTCCGCCAGAATCGACGGCATATTCGCGCCGATGAGCACGATGAACGGCGCCTTCTTCACGCCGCGGTTCTTCATGCCCTTAGTCGCCAGCGTTGAGTAGAGCGACTCCTGCACGTCGGCGGCGAATTCGCGTGACTCCTCGATCTTTTCCTTGAGCGCAATCTTCTTCACCAGGTCCTGAAGTTCGTAGATCGACTTCTCCGAGACGGCGTTCTCGCGCGCCGCCACTTCCAGCGCCTCGGGCGACGTCGTGAAGTTCAAGTAGTAGGTCTCGATGCCGCGCGCCTGCGGATCGTGGCTGGAATTGGCGTGCACCGAGATGAACAGGTCCGCCTGGTTCTGGTTGGCGATGCCGGTGCGCGTCTCCAGCGGGATGAAGGTGTCGTCGTCGCGCGTGTACACCACCTCCGCGCCCAGGCGGTTCTCCAGCAGCTTGCCCAGCCGCTGCGCTACCTCCAGCACGAGGTCTTTTTCCAGCAGGCCGTTGGGACCGATGGTGCCGGTATCGTGTCCACCGTGGCCCGCATCCACCACGATGCGTCCGATCTTCAGTCCCAGCGCACGAATCAGCGAGCGGTCGCCATTCGCCGTCGGCTGCGCTTCGTGGACCAGCGGATACGAAGTCTTGGTCTTGTTGCCGCGCGCAGACTTCGGCGCTGGTTCTTCCGCGACCGTCTTCGCCGGTCCCGGTGTCGGCTCGATTGTGATTTCCCTTTCGATCCGTGCTTCCGATTTCTGCGTGCCCCACCCAGCGCGCTGCGCAGCGTCTCGATTTTCACGGCCGTCTGGCCGCGCTGTGTGGGCAGTCGATGGCGCTGCCTTGGCTCCCGTTTCTTCCGCGGGCTTAGGCGCTTCCACCTGCGCCTGCTTCTGCGCCGGACGCTTGCTGCGGATGTCCACGATCAGCCGTGTCGGGTTGGGCAGCAGGAAGGCCGAGTAGTCGCACTCGTGGTTCACTTCCAGCACCAGGCGCGTCTCGCCGGACTGGAACTGCGCCACCCGGATCTTGTGCAGAAAGCCGTCTTCGACTTCGAACGTCTTGCCCACCAGGGTTGAAGTCAGGTGCGAGTTGTGCAGGTCGAAGAAAATACGCTCGGGATTGGGAACCCGGCCGGCGTCGTAGGTGACATCGCCGCCCAGGTCGACCGCCACGCGCGTGTAATCCGGCGTGGACCAGTGACGAATGCCGGTTACCGGCACCGGCGGACCCGCAGGCACGTTGGACTTCGCTGCCGATTCCTCCTCCGTCGCGGCCGGTTCGGTGTTCTTCACCGGCTTTGTTTCGGCCGGCTTCTCTTCCGCCTTTTCCATCTTGGGCGCGGGCTTGAGAGCTTCGGCCTTGGCCACCTGCCTGGACTTCCCGGACTTGGCCGCGCGTTGCTCGTCGTCCATGTCCTTGAGGGCGGCGCGAGCCTCCTTCTCCAAGTCGCTCTTCGGATAACGCTTGAGGAATTCTTGCCAGGTGGCGCGGGCCTGGCCTTTATCGTTGAGGTCGTCGCGATAAATCTGCGCGATGGTGAACAGCGCCTCGATGCGATACTTGCTGCCCGGGTATTCGCGGCGCAGGAACTCATACTGCGAAATAGCGGTTTTGGACGACTTCTCGTCGTTGAACTGGCTGCCCATCTCGGCCATCAGTTCGGCAACGCCGACGATGCTGGCGTCCGCCTTGGCGGACGTGGGCGCGGTGTAATAAACCAGGCGGTAGGCGTCGATCACGCGCTTGTATTCACGTTGCGTGCGCTCGGCGACGGGGCGTCCGTTCAGGGCTTCGCGCATGCGCTCGGCCGTGTCGAACTGCGAACGCGCCATCTGTTTCTTCTGGGCGACGGAGCGCTTCTTTGCCTCGGCGGGAACGACCAGCAACAGCGCCGCGAGCGCGAACACCAGGAGCCGGATTCGGGATGAGCTCTTCACAAAGTACCGGGTACCAACTACTGAGTACCAAGTATCAAGCCTGTCGCCTCGCCGCACTATTATCAGACGGAGCACCTGTCCATTTCGTGATTTACTGATTTGGTGATTGCGCGATTTGCAGGGTCCCAAGTCCTTGTTTTTCAATCACCAAATCACAAATCACCCAATCACAAATGGGCTCACTCTGTATTTGTGATCCGAATCCCGCCGTCCTTGTCCCGGTACATCTTCACCGGCGCCCTCCACGGTCCCACGACGGTTGTTCCCGGCTGGTTCGACAGCCCGGCCCGTTCGGTGATGCGCTTTACATAATCCTGCGTCTCGCGGTAGGGAGGCACGCCGTTGTTGCGCGCCACCGCTCCCTCTCCAGCGTTGTACGCGGCCAGGCCCAGTCGCACGTCGCCGTTGTAGTTGTCGAGCAACTGCTTGAGATGTCGAACCCCGGCGTCCACGTTCTGTTGCGGGTCGAAGGGATCGGAAACACCCAACTGTCGCGCGGTGCCGGGCATAAGCTGCATCAGTCCCATGGCGCCCTTGTTCGAGACAGCCGAGGGATTGAAGTTTGACTCCTGCTGGATGAGCGCGCGCACCAGGTTCGCGTCCACGTTGTGCTTCTGGGCCGACTCGTCGATGGCGGCGTCCAGCTCTTTGCTGCTCACGCGATACCCGCGGGAGAGCGCCGCGTAATTCGGGTTGGTGGAAGTCGAACGTCCGCGCGGACGGCTGATCACGTAGGTTGCGACCTCGGCGGCGGCGTTGCGCGCGTTGGCCAGGGCAATTGGACTGGGCGCTGGAACCGGCTTCCATTGCCGCTCCGTGTTGCTCCAGTACACCAGAACGCTGTGGCGGCGCTGCTGCGAACGCGAGGGCGGGTCCGTGTTCACCCAAACCGTGCGGCCGTTTTGCTTGACCGCAATGATTCCGGGCACGTTGGCGTTTTCCGCCGGCGAGGCGAGAGCAGGAAGGGCCAGGGCAAGCGTCGCCATCAAGGCGATCCGCCGGGCTGCGGGCTGGTACAGGGATATCAGGGTGGCGCGATTATGCCATCCGGCAGTCCCGGAAGCAACCTCAGATTCCTAACGAACCACCCCCGTAATGACCAAGGTTAGCCGGCGAAGGGAGGGCGAAAGTCTGGTGTTCTGGTGAGCGCGGAACTGGATCTGGCAGCGGTTACGAAAGGAGGTGTCCAAGCCAAAAGACTTGTCATGCTGAGCGCAGCGAAGCATCCATGCATTTGCTTTTGTAGCCCTGCGTTTGTAGGCCGGCCGCCCACGGCCGGGGAACCTGGATCTGTAGGCCCCGGCGCCCTCGCCGGGGCCGCGCCTGAAGTTGCCCAAAATGCTGCCGCGGCGGGCGCCCTCGCCCGCCGCGACCTAGCATTAACCACTGAGCACTTAGCACTTGGCACTTCGCACTTACTTCAGCAGCCCCTCCACGATCTTCGCCACGCTGCCCAGTGCCGCGTCCAACGCCGACGCATCTTTTCCGCCCGCTTCCGCCAAGTCGGGCCGCCCGCCGCCCTTGCCGCCGACCTTCTGCGCCACCGCGCCGACTACCTTTCCCGCCTGCACGCGATCGGTAAGGTCCTTGGTTACAGCGGCCACAAGGACGACCTTTCCTTCTGATTCACCGCCGACGACGACCACACCACTCTTTATGAATTGCCGCAATCTGTCCACGATGTCACGCAGCTGCGCGTGTTGGAGCTTGTCTACCCGGAGCGGTAAGACTTTAATACCTTTGACAACCCGGATTTTGTCTTCGAAATTCGCTACTTGCGCAAGCGATTTCGAGACCCGCGTTTCATCCAGCTCTCTCTTTAGGCGCTTGATCTCATCGTCGCGCTCCCCGATTTCTGTCCGCAGCGCGGTCGCCAGCGAACCCTCGGGATGCTCCAGGCGGACCAGCGAGCGCGCCACCTGCTCGAGCTCATGGTCGGCACGGAAGTGGCGCAGTGAACTCTCGCCGGCTGCCGCCTCGACACGCCGTACTCCCGAAGACACACTGCCTTCATCCAGAATCTTGATCAGCCCGATCTCGCCGGTCGCCGTGGTGTGCGTTCCGCCGCAGAGTTCGGTGGAGAAGTCGCCGATCTTGATGACACGCACCTTGTCGCCGTACTTCTCGCCGAACAACGCCATCGCGTGATACTCGTTTACCGCAACGTCAATCGGCACGTCCTCGATCACCGTCACCTTCTGGTTGCGCAGCACCTCGCGGTTGACGATGTCCTCGATGTCCTGCAACTCCTCGTCTGGGACGCTGGCGAAGTGCGAAAAGTCGAAGCGCAGGCGCCCGGGCGTGACCAGCGAACCCGCCTGCTTCACATGCGTGCCCAGCACCTGGCGCAGACCGGCGTGGAGCAGGTGCGTCGCCGTGTGATGGCGCATCGTCGCCCAGCGCTTTTCCGTGTCCACCACTGCATCCACGCGATCGCCGACGTGCAAGTCCTCGCGCGCGACGATCTTGTGCGCGCGCACGCCCTGCACCGGCGCGTAGCAGCTCTCGACTTCGGCGACCACGATGTTGTGGTCGTCGTCGTAGAAGAGGCCTTGGTCCCCGATCTGTCCGCCCGATTCGGCGTAGAACGGCGTGTGGTCGAGCACGACTTCGCCCTGCAGGCCCTTCTTCAGTTCCTGTATGCCCTGCCCGTTGCGCAGCAGCGCCAGGATCTCGCAGCCGCTGGATTCCGTCTGCCGATAACCCTCGAACGCGGTGCGCGGCAGTTGCTGGAAGACTGGGCTCGCCGTCTGTTTGCTGCCGCCCTTCCACGATGCCTGTGCGCGCGTGCGCTGCTCGGTCATGGCACTGTCGAAGCCGTCCTGATCGAAGCCGATACCGACGTCGCGGCAGGCGTCGACGATGAAATCCAGCGGCAGTCCGAACGTGTCGTAGAGCTTGAACGCCTTCTCGCCCGAGTACATGGCGTGCGCCTGCGAATTCTCCTTCTTCGCGGCGAGCAGCGGCGCCAGATCGTCTTCCAGCCGCTTCAGCCCGATGTCCATCACGTGCGCAAAGCGGGTTTCTTCCGCTTTCACGATGTCGGCGACGCGCTGCTTGCTGTCCTTCAGCTCCGGATACGCCGCTTCCATCTCCTGCGCGACGGCAAAGATCATCTCGAACAGGAACGGCTTGTTCGCGCCGTTGAGGCGTCCATGACGGATGGCACGCCGCATGATTTTGCGCAGCACGTAGCCGCGTCCTTCGTTCTGCGGCAGCACGCCATCGCTGATGAGAAACGTTGCCGCCCGCGCGTGGTCGGCGATGATGCGCAGCGACGCCGGACGAATCTCGCCATTACCGTTCTGTGTTTTCAGCAGTTCCGCCGCGCGCCGGATCAGCGGCTGGAACAGGTCGGTGTCGTAATTTGAAATCACTCCCTGAAGCACGCTGGCGACACGCTCCAGGCCCATGCCGGTGTCAATCGACGGCGCCGGTAGCGGGTTCAGCACGCCGCCGGCGTCGCGGTCGAACTGCATGAACACCAGGTTCCAGATCTCGACGTAACGCCCGCACTCGCAGCCGAACGCGCAGTCCTTGTGCCCCAGGTCGCTCGCCTGCGGGCCCATGTCGTAGTGAATTTCGCTGCACGGGCCACACGGGCCGGTGTCGCCCATCTGCCAGAAATTGTCCTTCAGGCCGAATTCAAAGATGCGCTCCTTGGGCACGCCCTCGTCTTCCCAGCAGCGGTACGCTTCTTCATCGCGCGGGACCGAGCCTTCACCCTTGAAGATGGTGACGTAGAGCTTCGACTTGTCGATGCCGTACCACTCCTTCGACGTAATCAGTTCCCACCCGTAGGCGATGGCGTCCTTCTTGAAGTAGTCGCCGAAGCTGAAGTTGCCGAGCATCTCGAAGAACGTGTGGTGGCGCGCGGTGAACCCGACATTCTCCAGGTCGTTGTGCTTGCCGCCGGCGCGGACGCACTTCTGCGAAGTCGTGGCGCGCCGGTAATCGCGCTTCTCCACGCCGAGGAAGACGTCCTTGAACTGGTTCATGCCGGCATTCGTGAAGAGAAGAGTCGGGTCATTCGCCGGGACGAGGGAAGAAGAATGCACCTCGCGGTGACCGCGCTGGACAAAATAGTCCAGGAACTTGCGCCGGATTTCGTTGCCGCTGAGCATGGGAATGCAGTCGCCAGTTGCTGGTTGCCAGTTGGCAGCAAGGGCAAACAGTGATTTTATCATTCGGAATTCAACTGGGACCGGAACCAACCACAGAGACACAGCGGCACAGAGAATTTGAAATTTGCAATTTTCAAATTTGAAATTTTCAATTCCTCCGCGTCCTTTGCGGTAAAGTTGTTTTCCCCATGCCCTTCAAGGTTCGTAAGCGCGACGACTGGACCGAGCAGTCGCTCTACGAGTATGCGGTGGGTGCGCTCGGACGGCGCATGCGGACTGTCGCCGAACTGAAGCGCCTGATGCGGCAGCGCGTGGAGAAGAGCGAACTGGGCGACGCGCTCATCGAGTTGGTGGTCCGCCGCTTGAAGGACCATGGATACCTGAACGACACCGACTACGCCGCCACCTATACGTCACTGCGGCGCGATAACGAGAAGTTCGGACGCATGCGTGTCATCACGGAACTGAAAACGCGCGGGGTGCACGGCGACATCATCGGAAAAACCGTCGACGCTGCCTACGAAGGCATTAACGAAGAGAAGCAAGCGCGCGAGTTCCTGCACCGCAAGCGCCTGCGGAAGCCCACGAACCAGAAAGAGGCCGCGCGTATTTTCCGGACCCTTGCCCGCGCCGGCTTCCGCACCCGCACCGCCATCGCCATCCTGAAAAAGTGGGACGTGGATGACGAAGTCCTCACCGCGCTGGAGACCGAGGAGTCGTAGCCATCGCGCGTCGAATCGTCGTTACTCCCGCGCGCCGCAATCTGATTTGGAACCCTCCCGGAATGGGACTCGCGAGTTGGACCTTCGCCCGAAATCTCGGTGTGGGACGGCGAAGTTGGGGTTCAATGATGATGTAGGTTGCCATATGAACTCGGTGCGCGAGTTGTCGTTGCCCGTCGCGGGAACTGCCCCTGAAGATCCGCTGCGCGAACTGCGCGTCAACTTGCAGTTACGGGTTCGCGTTTGGGGGATTGACGCGTTGGGCAAGTCGTTTTCCCAGACCGCCCACACCGTCGAGATCAGCGCCCTCGGCGCCTGTCTTACCGGCCTCCAACGTGTGCAGGAGGGCGACATCGTCGGACTTCAGTACGGCGAAGGCAAGGCGCGTTTTCGCGTCGTGTGGATCGGTTTGCCTGGCAGCGAGCAGGCCGGATCGGTGGGCGTCGAATGTGTCGAGCCCGGCAAGTGCATTTGGACGGCTGTGCTGGAAGAGAACGCGGCCGTAGCCGCCGCGGCGCCGGCCTTCACGCCGGCATTGCCGCCGGGTATAACGCCCTCAGCCGACGAAGGCATGCAAGGGGGATGGCCGGCGCGTGACCGTCGCCCTTATCCGCGTGTTCAATGCGTCGGAGCGCTGAGACTGAAGCAGATAGGTACCGACTTTCAGATCACTCAGAGACTCACCGACATCGGTCTCGGCGGCTGTTACGGCGAAACCATTGCCCCGTTGCCGCGCGGCACTCACGTGAACATGGTCCTGGAGGTCTGTGGCGAGAGCATTCCCGCCCGGGGAATGGTTCGCATGTGTCATCCTTCGATGGGAAACGGCATCGGTTTTACCGAGGTTGCGCCGGACGAGTGGAAGAAACTGGTGCACGTCATTCGGCAACTCGGCGGAGCCAACGTGGTCTTTGACGGCCCGGGCGAGCCGGATGTTGGCGATGCCATCGAAGCGCTGCTCTCCCTGCTCCAGAAGAAAGGCGTACACATTACCCGTGACGAGTTTCTCGACGAGCTTCGATACAGGATGACGGCGGAAGCAAAGTAGAGTGCAAAGCCCACGGCCCGATCCGAAGATCGGGCCGTGGGGAACAGCGGCTTGCCAAATCTATTGCTTTCCGAAGCGGCCAGCTTCCATTTCATCGCGGGTACCGTCGTTGGTGCCCGTGATGCCCTGGACGCGCAGCTTGAAGTCGTCGGGGTTGGAGGAATTTTCCAGCGCCGTGTCGTACGCGATCAGTCCCTGCGTATAGAGCCAGTACAACGACTGGTCAAAGGTCTGCATGCCGTACTGCGAGGTTCCGGCAGCGAGCGCTTCCTTGATGGCGCGCGTTTTTTCCGGGGTGATGATGCACTCCCGGACGTAGCCGGTCGAGATCAGCACTTCGACGGCGGGCACGCGGCCCGCAGTGTCCACGCGCTTCACCAGTCGCTGCGAGATGACCGCGCGCAGAACCGCCGCGAGCTGCAGTCGAATCTGCTTCTGCTCGGGCGGCGGGAAGACGGAAATGATGCGGTTGATGGTTTCGACCGCGTCCAGAGTATGCAAGGTCGAGAAGACCATGTGGCCGGTTTCGGCCGCGTGCAGCGCGGTCTCGATGGTTTCCAGGTCGCGCATTTCGCCGACCAGGATGACGTCGGGGTCTTGACGCAAGCTGGCGCGCAACGCCGATCCGAACGAAGGCGTATCCACTTCCACTTCGCGCTGGTTGACGAACCCCTTCTTGTCGCGGTGCAGGAACTCGATCGGGTCCTCGATGGTCATGATGTGCTCGGGACGGGTCGAATTAATGCGGTCGATCATCGCCGCCAGCGTGGTGGATTTACCGGAACCGGTTACGCCGGTGACGAGCACCAGTCCGCGCGGCATTTCGCAGATCTGCTCCACCACTTTCGGCATGAAGAGCTCGTCGAGCGGGCGGATCTTGGTGGGAATCACGCGCAGGACCAATCCGACGTTGCCGCGTTGCTGGAAGACGTTGACGCGGAAGCGCCCCAGTCCGGCAACGCCGTAAGCCATGTCGAGCTCGGCGTTCTCCTTGAACTTCTGCTTCTGGCGGTTGGACATCATGCTGAAGGCCATGCTCAGCATGTCCTCGGCCGAAACGCGCGGCTGTTCCGTCAGCGGGAGCAGATCGCCGTCCACACGAATGTGGGGGAAGTTTCCGACCTTGAGGTGCAAGTCGGACGATTTGCGGTCCATCGCGATGCGCAGCAGGTCATCAATTTGCATGGCTAGTTCCGGAATACACGCAGGTTGAGGGCAGACGTTATCACGGATTCCGGGTAAGGGCAATCGGGGGAAGGGCCCACGGTTTATGCCTCCTGGACCTACCCTTGGATCGGTTCGTCGGCGCTGGGGCCATAGATGCCGGGGACTTTGCCTCCGGCGGGACGGATGTAAGCGGCGAGCTGCCCGCGGTGGTGGATGCTGTGGTTGTTGACGAGGATCAGGTACTGAAAGAGCGGTTCGGTCATGAAGCCGAAGAAGGGGACCGGCGTGAGCAGTTGTTGCGGCGTCAGGTCGCGGACGCGCTGGAGTGCGCGCGGGAAATTCTCGTCGTACCAGCGGAGGATTTCGGCGATGGTCGCGGGCGCGGGGTCCGCCGGGGTCTGTTCGATTTTCATGTCGGCAATCTTGTTGAGAAAAGTGACGTCGTCGTAGGCGATGTGCCATGCCAGTTCGCGCGCGGTGCGGGAAAGAGGGTCGGGACGGTACTCCTTGCCGGCTTCGGGAACGGCGGCGATCACTTTGCGGGTGGTCTTGGATTCGGCGACGATGGTCGAGAGAATGAGTTCGCGATAGGCAAATATGAAATCGGGAGTAACGGCGGATTGTGCGGCGGACATGATGGCCTCCGGGCGGGAGTATATCGCTAGTGCCAAGTAACGAGTAACGAGAAGGAAGTTCCGAGTTGCGGGCATTTCACGGACATGAAGAAAGGCGGCAGGTGAAATCCCGCCGCCGTTACTCGTCACTTGCTACTCGTTACTAGACTCCGACCGGCTGTTTCTCCTTGACCGGGACCGGAGTGAACCAGTGGTAGCGGTCCGGTTCGGTGCCGTTGATGATCCCGAAGAACTCGTTGCGGATGGCCTTGGTGACCGGGCCGATGGCGCCCTTGCCGACCGTGATCTTGTCCACCGAACGGATGGGGGTGATTTCAGCGGCGGTGCCGGTGAAGAAGACTTCGTCGGCGATGTACAGCATCTCGCGCGGGATGCCCTGCTCGACGGCAGGTATTTTCAGGTCGCTGGCAATGCGCATGACCGAGTCGCGCGTGATTCCCGGCAGCACGGAGTTAGCGAGTGGCGCGGTATAGAGCGTTCCCTGGCGGACGACGAACAGGTTCTCGCCCGAGCCCTCGCTGACGTAGCCATTGGCGTCGAGTGCGATGCCTTCGACGTAGCCGTTGAGGATGGCTTCCATCTTGATAAGTTGCGAATTCATGTAATTGGCGCCGCTTTTCGCCATCGCCGGCAGCGTGTTGGGGGCGATGCGGGTCCAGGAGGAGACGCAGACGTCCACCCCTTCGTCGGCGCCGTGCCCGAGATATTTGCCCCACGGGTAATTCGCGATGTAGACCTCGATCGGCGAATTGAACGGATTGACACCGGCTTCGCCATATCCGCGCAGGACAATGGGGCGGATGTAGCAGGGCGCAACCCCGTTTTCGTGCACCAGTTCGGTCATGGCTGTGACCAGTTCGTCGCGCGAGTACTCGACCTCCATGCGATAGATTTTTGCCGAGTCGAGCAGGCGCTGCATGTGCTCCGGGGCGCGGAAGATCGCCGGGCCCTTGGGCTGCGCGTAGCAGCGGATCCCCTCAAATACCGCCGAACCGTAGTTCACCACGTGGGACATGACATGGAGCGTGGCATCTTCCCAGGGAATCACCTTGCCGTTATGCCAAATTTTTTCGGTCTTTTGAATGGCCATTGAGGCCCTCCTTCACTGTCGTACAGCGGCCAACAACTCAGCCCGCGGTCTCTGCCGTGGTGCCGGACAAAATCCTCCTGCGGCAGACAGGAAGGACGGCATGGATGTGGAATGGCACGTGCGGTGTTACAGGACATTATACCGAGCAGTGGGATACGTCTGGAACGAGAAAAAAGACGTCACAGGAACAGGTGAGCGATGGACTTGCGGAGGTGGGGGACGACAGTTGAATCTGCGCGGCTAAAGCCCGGCGCTTCCAACCAGGGCTAAAGCCGCGCCCTGCCCAGTCGTGCCGTCCCTTTCGACGCACTCCCCCGAAACCGGCTTGTCGCCCGATGGCGGAGTGAAGTAATCTCGCGTGGTTCCTCCACCGCACCGGGGTCACTTTGCCCTTGAATCGCTTGACCGGCATGCGCACGTTTTTTGCTACTGGCGACGAACACGAGTGTTGGAGCCTGCCGCGCCTGTTTATTGCCAGCTTCCTGACGCTGTTTGCCGAGTTGGCCTTTATCCGTTGGCTAGCGGTGGAGATCCGCGTCTTTGCTTACTTCAAGAATCTGGCGCTGCTGGTTTGTTTTCTGGGCTTCGGCGTGGGCTGCGCCCTGGCTCGCCGGCGGCCACGGTGGGGGCTGGCCGCGTTTGGCATGCTCGGACTGCTGCTGTCGATCCGCATTCCGTTGCCCGGCCGTGAGCGTTTCCTGGAAAGCTTGTCGGCGACGCTGGGCGCCGCTTCCGATCTTGCCATCTGGAACGTGGACCCCACCTGGGAGTGGCGGACTGCACTGGTGGCCGCCGGCTTCAGCCTGGCGGTGCTGTTCATGGTGGTGTGCGTGTTTATTCCCATCGGCCAAGTGGTGAGTCGGCAGATGGACCTGGCGCCGCGCACCCTGCACGCGTATTCGTGGAACCTGGCGGGCAGCCTGGCCGGCATTCTCGCCTTTTTTGCCGTGTGCTGGCTCATGCTGCCGCCGGCGGCGTGGATGGGCCTGGTGCTGGCGTCGGCAGCCTTGCTACAGCGCAGCCGCACGCGCGCGCTGATGTTCGCGCTGCTGATCGTGCCCGCGGCTTGGCTGCTGCACGATCACAACACGGCGGACCATTTCATTCTTTGGACACCTTACCAGCAGATCGACATGCGGAAGGTCCGCTTTGCCGACGGCGAGTTCCAGCACGCCATGATTTCCGTCAACCGCACCGGATATCAGAAGATGGTGGACCTGTCGCCGGATTTTCTCCGCCGACACAAGCTGCTCGACGAAGCCGTCGACGAAAACCCGTACAACCTGCCTTTTCGGTTTGCCAGGCCGTCGCCCTCGGTATTGATCGTGGGCGCGGGCAGCGGCAATGACACGGCGGCAGCGCTGCGCAACGGCAGCCGCTCCGTGGATGCGGTGGAGATCGATCCCGCCATCTGGCAACTGGGCATCCGCGAGCACCCCGAGCGTCCGTACCAGTCGCCGAAAGTTACCGGCTACTTGACCGACGCGCGCGCCTTTCTGAAACGCAGCCGCGCGCACTACGACCTGATCCTGTTCGGCCTGCTCGATTCGCACACCCAGTTCTCCGACTACTCCAACATGCGGATCGACAATTTCGTCTACACGCGGGAAGCGTTCGAGGAAGCTCGCCAGCACCTGGCGCCCGACGGCGTTTTGCTGGTCAAGTTCCAGGTCAATCGTCCCTGGATAGGTTCGCGCCTGGAGCGGCTTTTAACGGAAGTTTTCGGCAAGAAGCCGCTGGCGTTTATGGCGCGTTCCAGCTATAGCACCGCGGCGACCTGTTTCGTGATCTCGACCTCGGACCGCGTGCAGGCGGCGCTGGCGGCCGATCCCCGGCTCGCCGATTTCACGCGGCGTAATGCGCTTGTCTCGCTGAACGTGGGCGCCATCGAACCCACCACCGACGACTGGCCCTACCTGTACCACGAAGGGCGCTGGATTCCGCGGACGTACTACTCGGTCGGGATCCTGGTGCTGCTGCTGGCGGCGACGCTCTACGCGCAGATTCCGGAAGCGCGGCGGCAGGCGCCGTCGCTGTTCTTCTTCGCCATGGGCGCGGGATTTCTGCTGCTGGAAACGCAGACCATCAGCCGGCTGGCGCTCTACTTCGGCACCACCTGGCAGGTGAACGGGATCGTGATCGGCGCGGTGCTGACGGCGCTGCTGCTGGCCAACGCGGTGGCCGGCCGGCGCGCGCTGCCGCGCGGCGGGATGCTGGCGGGTTTGGCGGCCGGACTGGTGATCGCGTACCTGGTTCCGTTCGCGCGGATTCCCGCGCCCGCCGCGGTGACCGGCTGGATTGCCGCCGCAGTGTTCTCGATTCCGGTGTTTTTTGCCGGGCTGCTGTTCGCCTCTGAGTTTCGCGACGCGGCATCGCCGAGCGCCGCGCTGGGGGCCAACATACTGGGGGCGGTGGTTGGCGGCCTGCTGGAGAACGTCTCGTTGCTGGTCGGCATGCGGGCGCTGCTGCTGGTGGCGCTGGGGCTCTACTGCCTGGCGGGCATCGGCTTGCGCTTTCGGCACGCCAAAGGCTGATTTCCCAGGTCTCCGCTCTTCTCTTGACGGTGCCCGACACCCTGTCGCTGATCGATCGGGAGCGACACGGGTGGGGCAACCGTTCTATCGATAGCGGGCGAGGGCGAGGTCGACGATCTCGCCGATCATGTCGGTATAGGAGCGGCCGGCTTGTTTCGCCGCCATGGCGAATTCGGCGGAACTCCACAACCATGGGTTCGGGTTCGCTTCGATTACATAGACCTCGCCTTTCGGCGTGAGGCGCATGTCAATGCGGCCGTAATCGCGCAGTTTGAGGGCGCGATAGGCGGCCAGCGAAGTCGCTTTCAGCTTTTGGACGGTCTCTTCGTCGACGTCTTCGACCGGCGCCGACTTGGTGACCTTATAGGCCTCCGTATCCTTCATGAACTTGACGTCCTGGCTGGCGATGCGCGGCGTGCCCTTCGGCAGCTTCGACAAATCGAGCTCGATCAGCGGCAGCGACTCCGGGGTTTCATTGCCGAGGATGGAGGCGTAGATTTCGCGGCCTTCGATGTACTCCTCGATGAGTACGGGCGAGTCGAATTCCTCATGGATGTAGTCGATGCGCTCCATCAATTCCTTGACGTTTTCGACCACCGAGCCGATGTCGATACCGATCGAGCCGTCTTCCGAGGTTGGCTTCACGATGAGCGGGAACTTGATGTCGTGGGAGTGGTCGAGCCGTCCGCGGAACGAGGTGGCGAAGTCGGGCGTCTTGATGCCGTGGAAGTCGAACAGCTTTTTCGCGAGCGATTTGTCCTGCGCCAGGTAAAGCGCCTCCGAGCCGCAGCCGGTATAAGGCAACTGCAGCAGGTCGAGGAAGGCGGCGATGTTCTTGTCGTTGGTGTCGAAGCCGGCAAACGACTCGGTCAGGTTGAAAAGAAGGTCGGCGTGGTATTTCGCCAGCGCCAACAACGAGGGCTTGTGCCCGTCGAGGATGAGATAGGTAGGATCGTGGCCGAGTTTTTCGAGCGCGTCGAAAATCTCTTCGCGGTCGAACTTGTTCTTCTTCTTGCGCTTCTTTTTCGAAGTCGGTTTCTTCTTTTTCGGCTTTTCCGGCTCCGGCGCGGGTTCCGGCTCGGCGCCCGGTTCCAGGGCCGCGTCTTCCCAGGTGTCGTAGAGAATCGCGATTTTCAACGGCTTGTTGGTCATGCAGCCTCGACAGTCCGGCCTTCTACCGCGACTGCTTTATTGATTCTGCAACGAATTTCGACTGCCGCGAAGTGCCTAGAGCTATTCCGGCTTACGGTTGAACAAATTTACCGCGGCTGATGTAGTTCATGGCGAGCGCCGTCGTATAAGTCACCAATTCGGTTAGATGCTGCCGCTCGGAGGAAATATCCACATTGAGCTTCAATTCCACAACCCGTGCCTCGATGGCCTCGATGAGTTTCTTCAGCAGCGGGCGCTGCACGCCGGTCCAATAGGTCACCTTGTCGGTGATGGTCTTGCGATTTTCGCGGAGGAATTCGATCGCGGGGCGAACCCCTTTCTTGCGGCGGCGCGAGGCGTTGAAGATGTCCATCAAGTCGGAGTCGAGCGTGAGGTCGCCGGGCGAAAGCTGTTGCTCGGCGGCTTTGTCGTAAAAATCGGCGACGGTGACGTACATCTGCTCGACGGTGATGTCGGCGGTGCCGTGGGCGACGAAGGGCTCGACGTTGCTGAACTTTTTCCCGATGCGCTCCATGTACAGCAGTTTTTTCATCGCGCCCCAGCCCTTGTAGCGCTTGCGCCACTGCGCGCGTGGAGTCATCCAGACGGCGAAGGTCTCGGCGAAATCCTCGTCGGGATGCTTCTGCGCGTACCACCCTTCCATGTGCCGGACGTACTGGCGCGAGAACGCGACCGGGCGGTAGAAGTCGCGATAAGGACGGCGGAAGGGGCCAAACAACTCGCGCCATTCCGGAGTCTTGAAAAGCTGGTATGCATAATTGAAAGCGTGCCCCGCTTCGTGGCGCATGTACATCATGATCTGGCGGGAATCTTCCAGGTCATTCATCTCGCGCTCCAGGCGCTGGAGTTTGGGGTCGGCGAGATAAAAGGGAATGCCAATCACCGGCTCCTCCGAGGGGCATCCCCATTCGTCGGAGAGATAGCACTGCGGGCGGAACTTCTTCAGGCCTTTGCGCTCCAGTTCCCGGTAAAACTGCTGGACAAAACGCTCAATGGGAGATCCCTCGAGCTTCAGCCCCATCTCGCGGATGGGCTTGGAGAGGATCTCCTGAACGTCCGGCGGAGCTTTTTCGAAGGCGCCCACGGTGGGAGAGCGTAGCACAGGGCTATTTCGGGGTTAAGTTTGGGCGGAAACTACCGCCCAAATTACATTCCCGCGGCTTTGGCGGGCGCAGCCGGTTTCTCGTCACCGTGGAAGAACTTGGCCGGGTTCGCCTTCATTGCGGGCATGGCGGCGAAGGGCTTGCTGTAGTCGTTGCGCGCATTCCAGAAAAGAAACCCGATGCCCGAGTGCGCCTTCGCCACTGCCACCTGGGTCTCGATGTAGGCGGGCGAGTAGCTGGGCGTCTTCCACCCGAAGGCCTGTAACCACGGGCGCAGAACGACGCCGCTAACGGCGGTGACCTTCTGGAAGCGGTCCATGGATTCGCCGATGAAGTGCTCCGGGGCGTCGCCCGGGACCTTGTAGCCGTCCATGCCGAAGAAGTGCGACGGATAAATCATGGGCGAGAGGATGTCGCAATACTTCGCCATGCCGGAGATGTCCTGGCCGGTGTGGGAGAGATCCACGGGACGCTGCCAGGCCATCACGCCAAAGACATCGAGCGAGAGCAGGTCGCCCGCGGCGTGAATCTTCGCGTAGGCCTTGGAGAGAAAATCGGTGATGACGTCGGTGCGCTGCCACTGCGGGTGGGCAGCTTCAGAGTGGAATTTGGCGTCCTTCTGATCGCCCTCGGCTGGGAAGCGGACGTAGTCGAACTGGATTTCGTCCACCCCGCCCGCGATCGCCTGCATGGCGAGCGCGATGTTGTAGTCCTGCACCTGCGGGTTGGAGGGATCGGTCCAGACGAGCTTTCCGTTTTCGCGCCACGCCTGGTTGCTGCGGCGGGACTGGACCGCGACTTCCGGATGCCGGGTGACCAGGCGCTCGTCGCGGAATATTGCAATGCGAGCGATCACGTGCAGGTTTTGCTGGTGCATCCAGCGAACCAACTTGGCCAGGTTTGGGATCGACGGCCTTGCAGCGCCCGCGTTCAACGGATGGTCGAAGGGGATGCCGATGCTGCCGTCGGAATCTTTCACGTCGAAAACGACGGAGTTGCCCCCGGATGCGCGCCAGCGCTTGATCAGATCCATGCCGTTGCGGCTTCCGGCCATGATGTGCGTCAAGTAGATGGCCCGGACTTCGGCATCCTTCGCCATGGGCACCGGCTTTTCGACGATGGATCCGTTCATGCCGGGGATGACCAGCGTTTCGCCGGGCTTGGGCCAGTCGCCTTTAATTTTGCCGGGATTCGCGTCGCGCACGGCGGCCAGAAATTCCGCCGTCGTCATGTAGGAACTGTCCGCCCAATACTTGCGAATGAGCGTGTGGGTGCTTTCGCCCTTCTCGACCTGGTAGAGCGCAGTCCCAGGGACGGCGATTTGTGGAGCAGGAGCGGAGGCGGGCGCAGGTTTTTGTTTGTCAGCGGAGGAAGCGTTGGCTTTGGGCTGGGCTACCGCAGTCTTCGTCCATGGCAGGAACACAACACTTGCGGCAACCAAGAGAATGGCAACACCGAAAATTGCACTGAGAGGGCCGAGACGACGCATGATTTCCCGCGATCCAGAACTGGAGGTGCGACCGATAGTAGCACGATCTCGCGCTCGTGCAGGTACTAGTGGTGATGCGTCCTTGGTCACCGCCGCGCAACTCCAGGTCTTAATTACTTAGACGCAAAACACGCCGCGCCGGGTGCAGTACGTCATTTTCTGCTATCCGTTGAGGTAGCGGAAGCCCATGCTGCGCAGCAAGCGTTCGGAGAGCGATATGTCCCGCTGAATCTGCGCTGGGCGCGAGATGTCGGCGGCGGCAATAGCCTGCTCAACCATGCCTTCCTCGATGCTGATGGGGTCCTGGGCGAGAAAGTCGATGACGCCTTCGCGATGATCGATCTCGACGGGGCGCAGCAGCAGCTTGCCGCAGACGAAGTAGATTTCGTAGTAGCCCTTGGTGGCGACGATCTTGAAGCGGCCGGTGTAGGTTTTGTCATCGACGGGTTGGACCGGCGCTTCTGCCCGAAGCTCTGCGCGCGCCGCCGACTGGCACGTAAGGTCCCAGAGCTTGAGCAACCGGCGTTCCTCCTGCGTGAGGGTGCGCCGCAGGGTCTGCTCCATTTTCCCGATATTGTTGTCGAACGACGCCATGGTGCTCCAGGCTTATGAAGATCGTCGGGCCGGGTGAAACGGCCGCCAAGGGCAGTGTAACCTGTCGCGCGGCACGAAGTTTCGGGTCCAATATGGGATCGGTGCGCTACTAGCCCACTCTCCCGGGGTTTACAGCATCATATCGGTATTCATCCCAAGGTCAGCTCGTGCGGCGGTCCGATCGCCGGACAGGGGGAAAGATGAAATCGTCGCAACGAACTCGTGCGCTTGCGGTTGTGCTTTCGCTGGTGACCGCGTTTCCAGGGTGGATGGTCGCCGCGGTCAAGCGCGGCCCGGAATTGCCGGACCCGGGGAACGTCTCGGTCAGCAAACAAGACCAGGAACGACTGGGCCTGCAAGCGGTGAGCGAGGTGTACAGGCAGATGCCGGCGCTGCCCGATTCAAGCACGCCGGCGCAGTACATCAACCAGATCGGACAGCGGCTCATGGCGGTGATCCCCGCCGAGTACAACTGGCCCTACCAGTTCCACGTGATCCAGCAGAAGGGAATCAACGCGTTCGCGCTTCCGGGTGGGCCGGTTTTCGTGAACCTGGGTACGATCCTGGCGGCGGACAATGAAGCCGAACTGGCGGGCGTGATCGCGCACGAGATGGCGCACGTGTACATGCAGCACTCGATTAAAGCCATGCAGAAGCAGCGGACAACGCAGGTGCTGGGACAACTTCTCGGCGGCATCCTGGGAGGCGTGATCGGCGGGCCGGCGGGCGCATTAGCGAACATGGGAGCACAAATGACTGCGGCCGGCTTCAGCATGAAGTTCTCGCGCGCCGACGAAGCGCAAGCCGACGTGGTGGGCGCTATCATCATGTACAAGGCGGGCTACGACCCGCACTACCTGGCAAAGTTCTTCCAGAAGCTGGAGCAGGAGGGCGGAAGCGGCGGTCCGCAGTTTCTCAGCGACCACCCTAACCCGGGCAATCGCTACCAGTTGATTAGCGACCAGGTGAAGGATTGGCCGTTGAAGTCGTACCGCAATGACACTCCCGAATTCCAGCAGGTACGAGCGAGCCTGCGCAACATGAGGGCGTACACGGCGCAGGAAATCGCCCAGATGCAGAGATCGGGGCAGATCCGCAACACCAGCGGGCCCAGGGGCGGGCCGCAAGGACCAACCACGATGGGGAGCGTGTCGCGGGGGGACGTGATGCCGAGCGACCAGCTCCAAACGCTGAACACGCAGGGGTTCAGCATCGATTACCCGGACAACTGGCAGCCCACGCAGGACCAGCAGTCGGGAGGAGTGACCATTGCTCCTCCGGCGGGAGCAACCCAGGGAGCGCTCGCCTACGGGGTGATGATCAACCCGCGTCAAGCGCAGGGCGCGACCTCGCTCGACGATGCGACCCAGCAGCTGGTGCAGGAAATGGTGCAACAGACTCCAGGGATGAGGCAGACCGGCAGCGTGCAGAACATCCGCGTGAATGGAGTTGCGGGCCGGGCGGTGGACCTGCTCGGGACTTCACCGGTCACGGAGAACGGCAGGCAGTTGCAGGAACACGATTGGCTGGTCACCCTGCCCTACGGGCAGCGCGGACTGGTATACCTGGTATTCGTAGCGCCCGAGCGCGATTTCGACCAGTTGAAAAGCACCTATAGCGACATGTTGCGGACGTTCCGATTCAATCAATAACGTACACGGTAAGTCAATTGCCCTTAAACGGCCCTCCCCGCACAATAGGGGAGGGCCGTTTGCGGTATGGATGTAGCGGCACATCTCGGCATTGACATCGTCGAGTACGACGAGCGCATTCGTACGTTCATTCCCGATTACGAAGAGATGCTGGACGTGGCGGCGGAAGCGATACCGGCATCGGCGCGGACCATCGTGGACCTGGGAACCGGGACCGGCGCGCTGGCGGCGAGGTGCGTGGAAAGAGCATCGCGGGCGCACGTGGTGGGGATCGATTCCGATGCCGGCATACTCGCAGCCGCGGCCGGGCGTTTGCAGAGGCGCGGCAGCTTCCTGTGTGCCAACTTCGTGCTGGCGCCGCTGCCGGAGTGCGATGTGGTGGTGGCGTCGTTCGCGCTCCATCATGTCAGGACCCGGCCGGCCAAAGCGGCGCTCCATCGGCGAATTCATGGGGCATTGCGGCGTGCGGGAATGTTCGTCAGCGTGGATTGCCATCCGGCGAGTGATCCCGAACTGGCACGAGAGCAGCACCGGGCGTGGCGGTCGCACCTGGAGAAGTGGTACAGCAGGAAGCAGGCGGCCGCGCTCCTGAAGGCGTGGTCTCAGGAAGATGTGTACGTGCCCCTGGAAGCGGAGATGGCGCTCATGCGGCAGGGCGGATTTCGAGTGGAAGTGCTGTGGCGGAAGGGGACATTCGCGGTGCTGGCGGGGAAGAGAGCGGGTAGAGGCTGATGGCGAGTCCGACCGCAGCTTCCTCACGGGACCGGCGTCCCGCTCGGAATCATCAATCTTTCTAACCCTTTTTGAGTTCGACCAGGACCTGGCGGGCGACTTCCTTCAAAGTCTCGAATACTCCGACGCCCTGGAACGCGACGGCCTCGAACACCGGTTCGGCCTTTTTTATCAGTTCTTTCTTCAGCGCATCCACGCCCAGCGCGTTGGGCAGGTCGCGCTTATTCAACTGCAGGACGTAGGGAATCTTCATGAAGTCATAACCGTGTTCCGTCATGTTTTCCTGAAGGTTCTCCAGGGCTTCGACGTTGGCGTCCATACGTTCTTCCTGGGAATCGGCGACGAAGACGACGCCATCCACGCCGCGCAGGATGAGCTTGCGGCTGGCGTCGTAGAAGACCTGGCCAGGGACGGTGTAAAGATGAAAACGGGTCTTGAAGCCGCGCACGGTGCCGAGATCGAGGGGCAGGAAATCGAAAAAGAGCGTTCGGTCGGTTTCCGTGGCCAGCGAGATCATCTTGCCCTTTTGCTTTTCGCTGGTCTTATCGAAGATGTACTGCAAGTTCGTCGTCTTGCCGCCGAGGCCGGCGCCGTAATAGACGATCTTGCAATTGATCTCGCGCGCTGCGAAGTTGATGGTACTCACGGCGTGTCCCTTGGGCGGCCCGCACGGCGCCGCTATCCGGCCTGAACTGCACCTTGGAAACGATGTTTATATCATACCGGGCTGGGGAGGCTGAAGCGGTCCGGGCACCAGGTAGTATCGCAGTTTGAAAAGTAGACCAAAACCCTCTGCAGATGCCTACGACTTTGTCGACTCCTCCACAATCCGCGCAGCAACCTGATTCGCGTCAGGCTGCGCGGATTTCTTTTTGGGCGGTTGCTTCTTTTCGCGGGAAGCCTCCGACTGGTGGTCCGAATACGTCTTTTTGCGGTTCTTGGGCATGGCCTATCATCCCGGCTTTTCCGGCACTTGTAAAGCTGACGGCAAATTCAAACTGACCACTACTGCGCATTCACGGCCGTGGAGGTTCGCTGCGGGCGCTTGGTGGCAACGGGTAATAGCCTTCCTTGGCGAAAACCTTGAGGCCGGGGCGGCCCACGCGGACCTCGATGGTGCGATGGGAACTGGAGGGCGTGGCGCGCGTCGTGTAGCCGATCGTGTACTGGTTGCGCGCCTCTTCGGTGACGCGAGCATAGGTCTGCTCGATGGCGTCCTGGGTGAACTCGTTGAAGACCTGGCCGCCGGTGGCGGAGGCGTACTTGGGCAGAATATTTCCGTAGCCGGTTCCGGGAATGCGGGCCTTTTCGAGCTGGCTGTATCCCGGAATCGCCGCCGAGCCGACTCCCATGCCGTAAACCGCGATCTGCCGGGTGAGCAGGACCTTGAGGACTTCCGCGTAACTGGCGCTGGACCCGGACTCGCGGCCGTCGCTGATGACGAAGAGGATCTTGCGGCGGTCGGTGGAGCGTCGCGAGAGATCGAGCGCGGCTTCCAGTACGGCGTCGTTCAGCACGCGAGACACGCGGATGTTGGGCGAGCCGACGCGGTTCGTCATCGGTGAGCCAGGATCGATCTCATGGCCGTTGATCGTGGGATTGTTCTGCGCCATGGGGCCGGTGGTAACCGGAACGCCACCCTCGGAGGCGTGGCGCTCCTTGAGCCGCTTGACGCTGTTGGATAGGCGATCGTTGACGGCGGTGAAGTCCTGCACCTTGGCGACGGTGTTGGTGTAGGTGAAGATGCTGACCTCGTCGAACTGGCCGAAGGCGCCGATGAGCGCCGAGAGCGTGTTCTTTACCTTGGCGAAGGTCTGTTCGGGCATGCCGAGATCGAGGACCACGGCCGCCGAGAGTGGAAACGGGTCGCTGGTGAAAAAGGTGATCCGTTGCGGAACGTCATCTTCCATGACCGAAAAGTCTCTGACGGTCAGTCCGGGGACGAGGTGCCCCGCCGAGTCCTTCACCGACACCGGAACGCTGACGAAATTCACTTCAGTCCGGATGATGAAGTTGTACTTGTCGCGGTCGCTGCCCGGTTCGGCAGTGGCGCCGCCCTGAAGGACGGTCTTCACTTCCGGCAGCGCGGGCTGCCCCGGCTGCGCTGGCTCTGGCTGCGGGCGTGCCGGCGCGACCTGGGCCGGCCTCTGCGGCGAGGGGCCGGTAGGCAGTTCCGAGGCCGGTTTCTGTGCCGACGGAGCGTCCGGAATGTTCTGCTGGCTGGGCGTCGCTTGGGCGAAGCCGATACTGGCCGCCAGCAGCAGCACCGGAAGCGTGAGAAGTTTTCTGTTACTTCCGCTCGTGCAGATCATCTATATCTCCATATTCCCGGACACTTAAACCCTTCGGACAGCAACTCTGTTGCGAGGGCAGGTTTAGAATAACTCGTAAAGAGTCTCCCCGGCTCGGAGAAGTTATGGTTTCAGTTTTCCCCGGAAAACCGTTTTCGGCACTGGTTGCGGCCCTCGCGATAAGTGTATTGATGCCGTTGGCTGGCTTTGCGCAAAAGCCGGACACCAAGGAAAAGGACGACCAAGCGGTCACAACGCTGAAGGTCAACGTCAACGTTGTCAACCTGTTCTTCAACGTGAAGGACAAGCGCGGCGGCCTGGTGCCAAACCTGGCCAAGGACGAGTTTGAAGTCTACGAAGACGGCAAGCCGCAAACGATCAAGTACTTCTCCTCGGAGTCGAACCAGCCGCTGACGCTGGGGCTGATGATCGACAGCAGCGCCAGCCAGATGCGGGTCCTGGAAGACGAGAAGGTCGTCGGCGCGCAGTTCCTCAGGGAAGTGCTGCGCAAAGACGACCTGGCGTTCGTCATCAGTTTCGACGTCAATGTGGACCTGTTGCAGGACTACACCAACGATGCATCCGAACTGCGGCGCGCGATGAACCGCGCCAAGATCAACAGCGGCGGCACCGGAGGCGGACTGCCCGGCCTCGGCGGAGGGCCGCTGCCCACCTCGAACAATCCCCGGGGCACGCTGCTGTTTGACGCGGTATACCTGGCGTCGAACGAGAAACTGGCGCGCGAGGTCGGACGCAAGGCGATGATCCTGCTCACCGACGGCGAGGACCAGGGCAGCCAGACGCGCAACCGGCAGGCGATCGAGGCGGCGCAGAAGGCGGATTCCATCGTGTACGTCATCATGATCGCGGACCGGGGTTTCTACGGCGGTTTTGGCTATTCCGGCGACAAGGAAATGAAGAAGATGGCGGAAGAGACCGGCGGGCGCGTCATCAACGCCGGCAACAAACCGGAGAAGCTGAGGGAAGCGTTCGACCAGATCGCCAATGAACTGCGCAGCCAGTACAACGTCGGCTACACGCCGACGAATTCGGCGCGCGACGGCAGCTTCCGCAAGGTCGAAGTGAGAGTAAAGAGCGGTCTCAAAGTGCAGGCGCGGCAGGGATATTACGCGCCCGACGCGAAGCGGGACAATGGAGACTGAGCAGCAGTTGTAGGTTCGAGTTGAAAGTTGCAGGGTGCGGCGGGCGAAGGCGTCCGCCGCTTCTGTTTTTCGGGTTTCTCCGTCGCGAAGCTACTGGTTGGGAGCGAAATATCCCTTGCGGGCGCGGACACGAACGTTCTTTTTGTTTTCCGCGACAATGTCGATGCTGCGGAAGCGGCCGTCGGCACGGAAGTCGGCGGGCCGGTAGGCAAGCGCGTATTGGCTGCGGAGTTCGTCCTGGATGGCGCTGAAGGCGTCGGCGACATCCTGGACCTTGAAGGGGAAGAAGGCACGTCCGCCGGTGGCCTCGGAGATGCGCTCCAGCACGCGGTCGCCGCGTTCCTTCACGCCGCTGATGTTGGTGCTGATCGTGTAAACGATGACCTCGGCCTTCTGCGCCATCTCGATGGCTTCCTCGCGGGTTACGCGGCTCTGATTATCGTTGCCGTCGCTGATCAGGATGACCGCCTTGCGCACCGTGCCGGTGTTGCTGCCGGACTTCGCCAGTTTGTCGCGGCAGGCGAAAAAGATGGCGTCGAACATGGCCGTGCCGCCGCCGGGACGCAACATGCGCACCCCGCGCGAGAGCAACTCGGTGCTGTCGGTGAAGTCCTGTGTGATTTCGGCGGTGGTGTCGAAGCCGATAACGAACGCACGGTCCGATTTGGGCCGGACAATCTGGTTCAGGAATTCGATGGCGGCTTCCTGCTCGAAGCGGAAGCGGTCGCGAATGGAATTGCTGGCGTCCACCAGCAAGCCGACGCGCAGCGGCAGGTTGGTCTCGGTGGAGAAGCTGACGATCTGAGTTGCCGGCCTGTTGTCGTCAATGACCCTGAAGTCTTCCTTCTTCAGGTCCTTCACGAATTTCCCGTGCTTGTCCGTCACGGTGAAGACGACGTTCACTTCGTCAACCGTCTTCTTGATCGTGGTCAGCGGCGGCTCCTGTTCTTCCTTATCCGGCGCTGGTGTCTTGGGAACTGGAGCGGGCGTTTGCTGTTGTTGGGGAGGGGCGGCCGGTGGCTTCTGCGGCGCGGGCCGCTGTTCCGCCGGAGGCGCCGGGGGCGGCTGCGGCTTGGGTTTTTCGAGCGTGGACGAGGGCGCCGCGGGCAATTCGGCCGGCGGCGCGGGTTGCTGTTGGGCGGCGCTCACGGTTGTGATGAGCCCCAGCGCAAGCGTCAATGACAGGAGTTTCATCGGAAATTTCATTATAGCTGCTCAGACCGCCGGGCCGCGCGGGTGCTTGAGGCGCTGCAAAAACACCTGTAGCTCCGGCGGCAACGGCCGTTCCAGAACCAGTGGCCTGCCTGTAAGTGGCTGCTCAAGTTCGATGGCGGCGGCGTGCAGAAAGTTTCTTCCCAAGGCCAGGTTCGGCAATTCGGACGAGGGTCCTTTGATTTTCGCGACGACCTCTCTGGGCGCGCCATAGAGCGCGTCACCGACCACCGGGTGCCCGAGGGATGAGAGATGGACGCGGATCTGGTGGGTGCGGCCGGTTTCGATGGTCACTGCCAGCAGCGCGAACTTGCCGTAAGGCGACTCGAATTTTTCGCGGACCTCGTAGTGCGAGACCGCCTCGCGGCCGCCGCTGCGCCGGGTAGTCATGCGGGTGCGGCGCTGCACGTCGCGCGAGATCTCGGCGTTGATAGTGCCGCGGTCGCGTTTGGGCCAGCCGTGGACGAGCGCCAGGTAGGTCTTGTGCACGCGGCGGGAAGAGAACTGCTCGGCCAAATTGCGGTGCGCGAGGTCGTTCTTGGCGACCACGATCAGTCCGCTGGTGTTGCGGTCGAGACGGTGCACGATGCCCGGCCTCATTTCTCCGCCGACCTGGGAGAGCGCGCCGAAGTGGTGCAGCAGCGCGTTGACCAGCGTGCCGCGATTGCGCGCGCCGTCGGTGGCGCCGGCGCCGGCGTGGACCATCATGCCGGCCGGCTTGTTCACCACCGCCAGGTCGTCGTCTTCGTAAACGATGTCCAGCGGAATGTCCTCGGCCATGGCGCGCAGGGGCGGACGTTCGGCAGGGCCGAGGATTTCGACACGCTCGCCTCCGCGGAGCTTGAGAGATCGCTTGCCAAGCTTGCCATCCACGTGGACTTTTTCCTGGTCAATGAGCTCTTGCACGCGGGCGCGGGAGAGGTCCGGAAGCTTGGAGACAAGGAACTGGTCGAGGCGCCGGCCGGCGTCAGCGGAAGAAACCGAAATGGTTGATCCAGGGCTATCCGGCACGGCGCTTACGGGATTCCATATAACGGCGAAGAACGCCGTTAATCGTCGTCTGGTATCCCCGTCCAGTTTTCTTGAAGAAGGCCAGCACGTCCGGATCGAGGCGAAGGGTAATCTGTTGTTTGCGGCCCGGCCAAAAGATGGCAGTGTCGAAAAAGTCGTCAGGGAGCGGGGGATTGTCCGAATAATCGATTTCAGAATCGGTCATCCGTCGAACCCGGTCCCAATCTGTTTTCGACGTGCGTTTCGTATTCTTTCCGTTCTTTGGCATTTGCTTTTCGAAATGAAATAATTCGAAATCGATCGACTGCTCGTGCTGCGAATACGATTACGACTACGATGCCATTTAGATTGCCAGTCGCTTGCCAGCGTTCCTCGCCGTAGTCCTCGCGCGTATCCGGCTGAAAGTAGGTTGGACCGTCGAATACTGAATCGGCGTCCTCGAAATCCAATCCATGCTTACGGATATTGGCGCGGTTCTTTCGTTCATCCCACTCAAATTCAAATTCGTTCGGCGGCACCGCAGAGTATAACTCTGTTTGTAGCTACACGCAGTTCTCTTAGCGCGTCACGCGAGCTGCTACCGGCTGAGGTTTCAACTGCGCGCGCCGCAGCCAAAGCAGCCCGCCGGCGACAACCAGGCAAATCGAGATGAATTGCGTGCCGGTCATGGCGCCGCCGAACATGGAACCGCGGTCGGGATCGTCGCGGATGAATTCGATGAAGTAGCGGGCTACGCCGTAGATGAACAGGTAGGAGCCGATCACCTGGCCCTCGAACTTTTTGTGCTTGATGAGCCAGTAAAGGAATACGAAGTTCGCGAGTTCGACTGCCGACTCGAATAACTGCGTCGGCTCCAGCGGAATGTTGAGCGGCGTTCCGACCCACTGCGCCGCCTGCGGGTTGCGGAAGGTCACGCCCCACCAGTGCGAAGTCGGTTTGCCGTAGCAGCATCCGGCGGCGAAGCACCCAATGCGGCCGATGGCGTGACCGAGGGCGAGGCCGGGAGCGAACGCGTCACAGGTGCGGAGCACCGGCATGCGGTTGGCGCGGATGTACCAGACCGAGACGGCGATCGCGGCCAGCACCCCTCCGTAAAAAACGCCGCCCGCCTGCAACACTCCGAGGCTGAAGATTTCCTTCGGATGTGAAGCGTACCAGCCGAAGTCGTTGATGATGAGCAACAGCTTGGCGCCGACGATCGCGGAGAGCACCGCGTAGATGCCCAGGTTCCAGGCCTTCTCCGGGTCCTCTCCCTGGCGTTTCGAGAGGTTCGCGGCGATGAAAAGGCCGGTGATGACACCGGTCGCAACCAGCACGCCGTAGGTGGGAAGGCTGAAGCCGCCGATTTGAAATAAGCGCGGAAACACTGTTGATTGGATGCCCCAGCCGTCAACTGGAACTACGCTCTTAGTGTATCAGTGGAATCGCACGTCGGTTCGGAGCGGCGGGGAGAACCTTGAAACTGGCAACTGGCAGCTAAAGTGAAAGCCGACCCGCGCACGCCGTGTGGTGGGCCGCAATGAACCTGAGCTAACAGGTGGGAGTCCTCCGTAATCCATTAGGCATTTCCGCTTGGCGGAACATTGCACACCGGATCAAGTATCGAGTCGAACCCCCGGTTCATGGGCATTGGTTCAAAATTGGTTACCACCATCACCAACGCAGCAGGCCGGCTTCTGCATTGGATGCTACGAAACGCCGCGCCGAAGCGCAATAGCCCGAAACAAAATTGATGGCAGTGAAGTTGCTTCCGGGGGGTTGCCACAGCGGACACGGAGGAAACAGAGGGATTAAGGCAAGAAAACGGACGCGGAACGCAAAAATCTTCCGCGCCCTGTGTGACCTGCGTGGGGAATCCCCGGTTTATCCAGCCCGCCGAGAATCCTGCAGCACTTCGTCGAGCGCCCCTTCGAGCGTGGTGGTGCGCCGGTTCAAGTCGTTGGCGATCGCATCGTACTTGCGCTTCAGGATGTGGTACTCGTCGGCGATGTTGAGGGCCGCCAGCACGGCGAGGCGCATGGAGTCGATGGTCGCGGTCTGTTCGGCCACGGCGCGCATCTTGCCGTCCACGTATTCCGCGAGCTTGCCGATGTAGTCGGGATCGGAGCCGCGCAGGTTATAGCCCTGGTCGAAAATCTCTACGCGAACGGCGTTGCCGTTGCTGCCAGTGGGGGAAGATTGGCTCAACGCTGCCTCCTTGGTGCAGTACCGGGGCGGCTAATCGCCGCTCTCCTCGGTCAAATCGTCAATCTGGCGCAAGATCTTTTCCACGCGGGACTTCACGTCCTCGCGCTCCCTGCGCAAACCGGTGATCTCGCTCCGCAACGACTCCACTTCTTCTTCGCGAAGTTCCAACTGCTCGCGGACGCGCGCCGCGTCGCGTTCGGTAGCCGACTTCGCTTCCCGCGCCGCCTTCAACAATTCAATCGTGCGGTAAACCTTTTCTTCCAACGAAACAAAATCGTCGGAGGATGTTTCGGGGGAGAGTTCGCGAACTGCTTTCACCGACATCGGTCGCCTCAAAAAAAATTCGTCAGTCATCGGTCGTCAGTCGTCAGGAGAGGCGTCGGGAATTCGAATTCTACCGACGACCGAAGACCGACGACTGAAGACTTTGCTGCGAGCGCAGTATAAAGCGAAGTCCGATAAGTTGTGGCTGTGAATATCTTAAAAACAGTTGCTGGTTGTTAGTTGTCAGTTGCCCGTTGGCCGGCTTCTGTTGACGATTCTGGTTCTCGTTGGCCGTGCTGTTGGTCGCATTCAGGCCTGACTGGCAACTGACAACTGCTTCACTGTTTCGCCACCGTCGGCAGCATGTCCCATGCCTGCCAGAATCTTTCCATCTCATTCGGCAGACCCAGCGAGATGCGGACGTGCTGCTCCATGGGCGGGAACGGACGCCCGATGGCGACGTTCTGCTTGCGAAAGTGGGAGATCATGTCGCGCACCGGCCGCCCGGACTCGACCATGACGAAGTTGGCGTGCGAGGGGATGACCTTCAGCTTCCGGGCCGCCGCCTGCTTCGTGAACTCGGCGCGGTCGGCGACGATGCGGGCTGCCGCGGCGTGCATGGCAGCGTCATCGTTGATCGAGGCCAGGCCGGCGGCCAGGGCAACATTGTTGCCGTTGTTGGCGACCCACCAGTTCTGCATCTTCTTGCTGACCGCCTCCGCCTGCACCGAATACCCGAGGCGCATGCCGGCCATGGCGTAAACCTTGGAGAAAGTGCGTGCCACAATTACGCGCGGGTCGTCCACCGGGTGGTCGATGAACGACGAGTAATCCGGCGAGTCGGTCGCGAAGTGGTGGTAGGCCTCGTCGATCATGACGTAAGTGCCTTTTGGCGCCTTGGTCAGGAAAGTCTCAATGTCGCGGCGCGGCGTGATCGAAGCCGTAGGATTGTTCGGATTGCAGATGTACACCAACCCGGTGTCGCTGCCGATCTTGGCGAGCATGCCGTCGAGATCGTGGGCGTAACTGGACGTCAGCGGAACGGTCACAACCTGCACGCCCAGCATCTTCGCGTGCATGGCGGCAAGCTCGAACGTCGGATTGGCGGTCACCAGTTTCCGGCCCGGGCCAGTGAAAGCATGCATGGCCATGGCGATGTGCTCGCTCGACCCGTAGCCGGTGATTACCTGTCCCTGCTTCAGCTTGTGGTAGGCGGTGAGGCGCTCCATCAGTTCCCACGGCTCGGGGTAGCGGTTCGCGCTGCTTACCGCATTCATGGCGGCTTTCTGCGCGCTGGCGAACATGCCGTAGGCGTTTTCGTTGCTGTTGAGCAGCGCCATGTCGGAGCCCGCGACGCGGCGTACGCGCTGTGGCTCGGGCGAGGCCAGTGCCTGCCATGGCGTCATCGCCGCCAACGTGGATGCTGCTCCCAGCGTGCCGAGGAACGATCTGCGCGATAGCGTCATGCTCCACCCCCTGCGTGGTGCGGGATTGTATCGCAAATGCGGCCGGCTCACCTTGCTACAATCAAGGATTCTCAGGCGAGGTTTCTTGCATGTATCGCTGGTCGCAATTATTCATCCCCACGCTGCGCGAGGCGCCGTCGGACGCCGAGGTCGCCAGCCACAAGTACCTGCTGCGCGCGGGATACATCCGCCAGCTTGCGGCGGGCATTTATTCCTACCTGTTTTTTGGCCAGCGCTCGATGCTGAAGATCACGCGGATCGTGCGCGAAGAAATGGACAAGATCGGGCAGGAGTTCTACCTTCCGGCGTTGCATCCGGCGGAAATCTGGCAGGAGAGCGGACGCTGGACCCTCATGGGCGACAACATGTTCCGCCTCAAAGACCGCAAGGGCGCGGACCTCTGCCTGGGCATGACGGAAGAAGAAGTGATGACCTCGATTGCCCGCCGCGAACTGCGCAGCTACAAGCAGTTGCCGCAAATCTGGTACCAGATCCAGGCCAAGTTTCGCGATGAACCCCGGCCGAAATCGGGTCTCCTGCGCGTACGCCAATTCACCATGAAGGACTCGTACTCCTTCGACATCGATGCGGCCGGACTCGACGTGTCTTACAAAAAACACTACGACGCTTATTGCCGGATCTTCGACCGCTGCGGATTGCAATACGTCGTGGTGGAAGCGCACTCCGGTGCGATGGGCGGCTCGCAATCGCACGAGTTCATGGTCTATACCGACGCCGGTGAGGACCTGGTGGTGTCGTGTCCGAGCTGCAAGTACGCGGCCAACCTGCAGAAGGCGACATCACGGCTGGACGACGTGGAAGACTACCCGCCCGTCGGCGAAGGCAAGCCGCTGGAAGTGCATACGCCCGGAATGAAGACGATCGAGGACGTGGCCAAGTTCCTGAACGTTTCGCCGAAGAACAAGATGAAGACGCTGGCGCTGATGGCGACCGATCCGAGCGCCCCGGAAGGGAAGGGCACGTTCCCCGTGGTGGTCTTCATGCGGGGCGACCACCAGATGAACGAGGCCAAGCTATCGGGAGCAATCGGTGGCGCGGAATACCGGCCCATGCTTCCGCAGGAGATCCAGGAAGTCTTCAATTCACCGGCAGGATTCCTGGGTCCGATCGGCTCGGAGAACTGGCACTACAGAGGAGTGAAGGCGAAGGTGCTGGTGGACCGCGCGCTGTTGAACCGCAAGAACCTGATCGCGGGCGCCAACAAAGAAAACTATCACCTCCGTAATGTCACGCCCGGACGCGATTTCAAAGTTGAAGAATCGCAGTGGGCCGATTTGCGGGCGGTTGAGCAGGGCGAGGGCTGCCCGAATTGCGGCACGCCGATGAAAGTCGCGAAAGCAGTGGAGATCGGGCACATCTTCAAGCTCGGGTACAAGTATTCCGAATCCATGGGCGCTCGCGTGCTCGATAGGGAAGGCAAGGAAGTCACGCCGATCATGGGCAGTTACGGCATCGGGATCGAGCGCATTCTCACCTCGGCAATCGAGGAGAACCATGATGATCAAGGGTTCTGGCTGCCGCCGCAGATCGCGCCCTTTGACGTCGTCATTACCCCTACTAACGTGGCCGACGCCAAGCTGATCGGCGCCGCCGAGGAGATCGCGAAAACACTGGAAACATCGGGCTACGACGTGTTGCTCGATGACCGCGACGAGCGTCCGGGAGTGAAATTCAAGGATGCGGACCTGGTCGGGATCCCGGTCCGAGTCACGGTGGGCAAGAAGCTGGCCGAGGGCAAAGTTGAGGTTTTCCGCCGCTCGACACGTGAGTCTCGCGATGCTACTATCGGCGAAATTTTGGAAGTCATTGCACCGTTGCTTCGCCCGGCCGAAGCTGCTGGAAAATAAGACAGCGCACGGGCGCTGCAGAGGATAGTGGTATGAAATCAGTAAAGGCGTTGATCGGTCTGGTCGTTGTTGTCGTGGCGGTGTACGTCGCCTGGAACATGCTTCCGCCATATTTCAATAACTACAAACTGCAAGACGTGATCGCCACCCAAGCGCGGACGGACACTTATTCCAACCGGTCGGAAGACCAGATACGCGAGATTGTTGTGCAGAAGGCGAAGATCATCGATGTTGCGCTTACGCCCGACCAGATCACGGTGACCCGCACTGGGCAGGCGGTTTCGATTGAGGTGAACTACTCCGTGCATCTCGACTTCCCGATCCATCCGGTCGATTTGAAATTTCACGAGGTCTCGAAGAACAATAGCTACTGATTGTTCCGCCCTTCTCTTTTTCCTGAAAAACGACGGCTGAGCGCCGTCCCTCTTTGCTGCGGGGGTGTCAGTCCTGACACCTGCGCCTGCCATAGGACACGCTGGACCGGGCGAGCCGCCGAAAATAAGCCGTTCCCTGCCAGTGGCCGCAACTTTGGCGCATCGAATGCAGTATGTATCGGTGCCCGAGAGAGACACGAAAGGGCATGTTCGGAGGGTGAGTCGCGGCGCTTCCGATGTTTTACAATAGCGAAAGACTCTGGCCTTCACGCGTATGCAAGATCAAGTGCGCTTCGTCTGCGACCGGGCCGCGGCACGGACGAGATTCTCGTGTTGCGGCCGCCGAGCCACTGCCCTTGCCAGGTGACGTTTTCAGCCGCACCGTCGTTTGAATTGAGGCAGCCGCGCCCGCCTTTCCGGGGTAATCCGGAGAAGGAGAAAGAAGGAAACTGCGCCGAGAGTGGCGCCGAGTCATTGTGGCCATCAAGGTAAAAATTCCACGCAAGCCCCCTGCGCGCACCGCGGGAGCACGTCGGGGAGCCGGTTTCGACTGGCATCATCCCGCGGTCAAAGTCGTAGCCACCGCCGCGATCGCCATCGCGATCGTTTACGTATTCGTTTTCACGTACTACTACCTTAAGTACGAAAAGATCATCGATACCCGGCTGCGCGGGCAGTTGATTTCGAACTCGGCGCGCATTTACGCGCGCCCTCGATCGGTCTGGGTCGGCGAAGGGGTGTCGGCGAGCGACATTGAGAATGAAGTGCGCCGGGCCGGTTACAGCGAAGCGAGCAAGAATCCTCCGTCCCCGTTGGGCACGTACAAGCTGGTTCATACCGGAATCGAGATCAGCCCCGGTCCCGAGTCGTACCACAACCAGGACGGCGCGGTCGTTCACGTCTCCGGCAAGAAGGTAGAGAGCATCGTCGGCGCCGGCCGCATTGCCGGCAAGAGCCTCGACGCTTACGAGCTCGAGCCTCCGCTGATCACGGCGCTCAACGCCGAACAGCGTTCCAAGCGGCAGAAGGTAGATTTCAAAGACCTCCCCAAGGTCCTGGTGGACGCGGTGATCTCCATCGAGGACCGCCGCTACTTCCAGCACAACGGAGTGAACTACCTGCGCATCATGCAGGCGGCATGGATCGACTTGCGCAAGGGTGGCGCGCGCAGCCAGGGAGGCTCGACGATCACCATGCAGGTCTCGCGCATGTTCTTCCTGAGTCCACAGAAGACCATAAAGCGCAAGCTGACCGAGATGCTGATCGCCGTCGAACTGGAACAGAAGCTGAGCAAGGAGCAGATCTTCGCGCTCTACGCCAACCAGGTGGACCTGGGCCAGCGCGGCTCGTACACGATCAACGGCTTCGCCGAAGGAGCACGGGCCTACTTCAACAAGGACCTTCACGATCTCTCCCTGCCGGAGGCGGCCCTGCTTGCCGGCCTGGTGCAAGCGCCCAGCTATCTTTCTCCCTATCGCCATCCGGAGCGCGCGCTCGACCGCAGAAATCTGGTGCTGGAAGCGATGGTGGACACCGGCGCGATCAAGCGCGACGACGCCGATCGCGCCAAGGCGGTACCGCTGAAACTGGCGGCGCCGAACGTCGAGGCGAGCGATGCGCCCTATTTCATCGACCTGGTTCGCGATACCGTCCTCAGCCGCTACAACGAACACGATCTGACCGACAACGGTTTCCGCATCTACACCACGCTCGATCCGAATCTGCAAAGAGCGGCGGCGGAGGCAGTGCAGATCGGTTTGAAGGGAATCGACGAGCAGGTCCTGAAGCTGCGCACCCGGAAAGTCAAAGTCGGCGCCGGCAAGGACGCGAAGACCGAGACCAGGGTCCAGCCGGGTCCCGTGGCGCAGGTGGCGCTGGTGGCGATGGATCCGCACACGGGTGAAGTGCTGGCCATTGTCGGCGGTCGCAACTACGGCATGAGCCAACTCGATCACGCGGTGGCCAGGCGTCCGACCGGGTCGGTGTTCAAGCCGTTTGTCTATGCGGCGGCGGTGAATACCGCGCTCGGCGAAGACCAGGCCAACGTGCTCACGCCGGCCACCTTGATCGACGACTCTCCGGGGACGTACAGCTACGGCGACCAGATTTACGAGCCACGCAATTACAAGAACGAGTACCACGGCCTTGTCGCGGCACGATATGCGCTGGCGCATTCGCTCAACAACGCTACCGTGCGCCTGGCCGAGCAGGTGGGATACAACAAGGTGGCGAGTCTGGCACGCGAAGCGGGTCTAAGCTCGGTGAGGGCGACACCCGCCATGGCGCTCGGGGCTTACGACGCCACGCCGCTCGATGTCGCGCAGGCCTACACCGTATTCGCGAATAACGGAATGCGGCTTACGCCGGTCTTGGCGACTTCCATCCGCAATGCGCAGGGCGACCTGGTGGAGAACTTCCACACCGATCAAAAACAGGTGCTGGACCCGCGCGTGGCCTACGTGATGACGACCATGATGGAAGGGGTCATCAACAACGGCACGGCGGCGAATGTGCGCGGCATGGGATTCTCCGCGCCCGCCGCGGGCAAGACCGGTACCTCCCACGACGGGTGGTTCGCCGGCTATACCAGCAACCTCTTGTGCATCGTCTGGGTGGGTTTTGACGATTACAGCGACTTGCGGCTGAGCGGCTCCTCCACCGCCGCCCCGATCTGGGCCGAGTTCATGAAGCGGGCAATTAAGATCCCGGAATTCAGCGACGCCGGCAGTTTCCGGCAGCCCACGGGAGTGGTCGATGTGCAGCTCGACAAGAATACCAACCGCATCGCAACTTCATCGTGCCCAGAGACTTACAGCGTGGCGTTCATCGCGGGAACGGAGCCTAAGGACACCTGCGACCAAGTCCCGGGCGATCATCGGGGAATCCTGTCGCGCATCCTTGGCCTGGACCCTCCGCAGGTCGCCCCCCCGCCGGTCGTGGTGGGCGGACAACCAGCGCCTGCCGCACCATCTCCGCCGGCCGAAGATTCGCAGAAGCCAAAAAAGGGTTTCTTTGGCAAAATAGTTGGCATCTTCAAGGATAATAAGTCCGCGGAGAAGCCGGCCCCTCCGACACCGCCACCAACCAGTCCACCACCACACCAGTAGTGGGCTGGTTGCAGGCAGCCCAGAGGCCGAATACCGGGGTCCCCAGAACGCGCTGGTTTTGCGCGTGATGGGGTGGCAGGGCCGGGGTCCCCAGAACGCGCCGGTTTTGCGCGTTATAGGGTGGCAGGGAGGTTGGTCATGAACCATCGTCTGGCGCCTATCGCAATCGCTGTAATCCTACTTGTGTTTTGTGTCTGTGCCCCTGCGCAGGAAAGCACGCCGCAGGCCGTGTCCACAGTGCGCGTCGCGCCGCCTTCCCCCACGGCGACCGCCGAAGAACTGGTTGAGCGGGCGGAGATTCTGTACGTCCAAAAGTCCTACCTCGACGCCATGGACTATTACCGCGCCGCGCTGAAGAAGCAGAACTCGGCGGTCACCTGGAACAAGATGGGGATCACGCAGCTCCAGATGGGCCGCGACAATGAAGCGCGCACGAGCTTTGAAAAGGCGGTGAAGCTCGACAAGGCTTATCCATACGCCATCAACAACCTGGGCGTGGTCTATTACACGAAGAAGAAGTTCTCCCGGGCGATCAAGTACTACAAGATAGCCATCGAGTTGCGCGAAGCGACGGCTTCGTTCCACAGCAACCTCGGGGCCGCATATTTCTCGAAGAAGGAATTGAACCGGGCCATGGCCGAGTACCAGCGAGCGTTTCTGCTCGATCCCACCGTGTTCGAACGTAACTCGAGGATCGGGATCGTCGCGCAACTGTCGTCGCCCAGCGACCGCGCCGAATATTTCTACCTGCTGGCCAAGATGTTCGCCGAGGCCGGAGACCTGGACCGTTCCCTGGATTACCTGCGCAAGGCGATGGAAGATGGGTACAAGGGGATCGAGGAAGTCTACAAGGACAAGAAATTTGCCGAGCTGCGGAAAGACCCCCGGTTCAACGAATTGATGGCCAGCAAGCCGGTTGCCATACCGCAATAACGGTACGTGATCTTTACGATATTTTTATATCGTTAACCGACAAATATGCTTTGTCCTCGCCGGAACTTTTTCCGCGGACACGCGTCTATACAGGTACCTCCTGAAAGCAAAACAGGTGAGTAAGGGGAAACGGTGGCCCATCGAGCGCTCATTCAGCACGCCCCAAGCCGAGCGCTCGGTGGGTTTTTCCTTTTGCTGGGCGATTGGACGAGGAGCTAATCCACCAGGCCTTTTGCCGGAGCAGCTTCCGCGCCGGACGATCGTGCCGCGATGTATTCCTCCATCACCGTTTCGAGCTTGCCCTGCGCGCGCAGAATGTACTCGATCGCGTCACGGACGGCGCCGTGGCCTCCCGGATGGGGCGTAACCCAGTGCGCCATCGACGTGACTTCCTCGCGTCCGTTCGGGACCGCGATGGCCAGGCCGCAGCGCCGCATCACCGGCAAGTCAATGATGTCGTCGCCCACGTAACACACTTCCTCCGCCGTGATGCCTTCCTTGGCCAGGATTTCCTGGAAGACGGTGAACTTGTCGGCGATACCCTGGTAGGCGTAGTCCATTTTCAGGTCGCGCGCGCGCAGGGCGACCGTCTCGGAAATGCGCTTGGTGATCAGGCCGGTCTTGATGCCGCCCAGTCGCGCCAGCGAAAAGCCGGTGCCGTCGTGCGCGTTGAAGCCCTTCGCCTCGATCACTGTTTCGCTGTGAATGGCGTAGCCGCCTTCGCCCGCCATCTTCTCGGCGTGGGCGCCGGTGCTGCGGCTGGCGCCGGCAGGCGCCGGAAAGAGCCAGATGGTGCCGTCGGTCATGACCCCATCGACGTCGAAGATGATCAGCTTGATTCGCTTTGCGCGTTCGATAGACATGAGTAAGTAGATTTGAAATTTGAAATTTGAGAATTTGAAATTGTCAGCTAGCCTTCCGTCTGAATTTCAAATTCTCAAATTTCCAATTTGCAATTACATCATCTCCGTTCCCCAGAGATCGTGTAGGTGAATCACGCCACGCAGCGTGCCGTCGCCATCGACCACCGCCAGCGACGTGATCTTGCGCTGCTCCATGATGTTCAGCGCGGCAGTGGCAAACTCGCCCGGCGCAATCGTCTGGGGATTGCGGGTCATGCACTCGCCGGCCCGCAGTTCGAGCGCATCCTTGCCTTTGTGCTCGAGCAGGCGGCGCAGGTCGCCGTCGCTAAGGACGCCGGCCAATTTCTCGCCTTCGACGACCGTCGTCATGCCCAGTTTCTTGCGCGACATCTCGTAAATGACCTCCGGCATGGGCGTGTCGGGCGTGACCCGCGGAATGGCGTCTCCCGAATGCATTAACTTTTCGACCCGCGCCAGCCGCTTGCCGAGTTTGCCGCCGGGGTGCAGGTCGGCGAAATCCTCTTCCTTGAAGCCGCGCTGCTCGGCCAGCGTGAGGGCCAGCGCGTCGCCGAGCGCAAGCATGGTCGTGGTGGAAGCCGTGGGCGCCAGGCCGAGTGAACAAGCTTCCTTGGC
>Ga0097691_1000286_pt1 | contig 47347 bp, 48 predicted proteins | sample NGESurdeep072012_8_FD_72858 | JGI IMG/M metagenome (GOLD analysis project Ga0097691, IMG submission 72858) | Arctic peat soil microbial communities from Barrow, Alaska - NGEE Surface sample 210-1 deep-072012 | ecosystem: Environmental > Terrestrial > Soil > Wetlands > Peat ... | reverse complement strand
CTGCCTACATCGGGTTCGAGCATCTCGGCCTGGCCCCGGCTTACCGCCGCGCAGCCGAGTCGGGAACGGTAACGGTGCTCGAGCTCTGTGAGGCGGCCATCGTCCACGGCCTTTACGCCGGAGCCGGCGGGCTTCCGTTCACGGCTTTGCCGGCGGGGCTCGAGCTGTCCGACGTCAGCAGCGCCAACCCAGAGCACTTCCACACCATCACCGACCCTTTCACGGGCGTTCGAGTTCTGGTGGCGGCGCCTCTGCGCCCGGACGTGGCGCTGATTCACGCGCTCGCTGCGGACAAACTTGGAAACGTCTTCTTTGCCGGCGCGCACTTCACCGACCGACTGATGGCGATGGCGGCGAAGACCGTGATCGTCCAGGTCGAGCGAATGGCGAATGCGGGCGAGATCGCCGCTCAACCGGCGGAGAGCGTGCTGCCCGGCTTCCTGGTCACCGCTGTCGTCGTGGCTCCGCGCGGTTGCCTGCCCACGGCCTCGCATGGTGCGTACGGTTACGACGAGGGAGCGCTTCGCGCTTACCTGAAGATTGCCCGCACCGAAGATGGCTTCGCCGAGTACCTGCAGATCAACGGAATGGCGGCGACGGGAGTGACGGCATGAGCGTCACCGTCGAGTACGCCACCGGAGAGCTGATGGCCGCCGTGATGGCGCGTCAGCTGCGGCCAGGTGAGGTCGCGATCATGGGCGCCGTGAGCGCACTGCCGCAGGCGGCCTGCCGGCTGGCGCAGCTGACCACAGCGCCAGGACTCTGGTTCATCGCCGGCGGCAGCGGTGCGGTCAACCCGCACCTCGAGCCGCTCGTCGCCTCGAGCTGCGACGAGCGGCTGCTGAACGCCGATACGGTCATGGCTCTCCCCGATGTGATCCTGGTTGAGGGCCGAGGTGACCTGATCGACGTCTTCTTCGCAGGCGGTCTGCAGATCGACGCACGCGGCAACTGCAACCTTGGTCCGATCGGGCACTGGACCCACCCGACACTCCGCGGACCCGGCGGCGTCGGCCTGCCCTTCGTCTCGCGTGCCGGGCGAGTCGTCATCTATTCGATGTCTCACGACCGCCGGACCTTCGTCGAGCGGGTCGATTTTGTCAGCGGGCCGGGCTTTCCGGCCGATCCGCGCGAAATGCGCGGGGGCGGTCCGTCGTTGATCGTCACACCGCTTTGCACGATGGACTTCGATCCCGGCCGGCACCTGGCGAGGCTGGCCACCCTGCATCCCGGCGTCACGCTCGACCAGGTGATGGAGGCGACCGGCTTCGCTCCGATCCTCCCGGCCAAGCTGGAGACTACCCCGGCGCCGACGCCGGAGGAACTCTCAATCCTCCGCCGCCTGGATCCGGACGGGCTGCTGCATGTGGGCGCTGAACGATGAAGCGCTTCGAGGATAAAGTCGCGATCGTCACCGGGGGCGCCAGCGGGATCGGCCAGGCGACCGCGCGCCGGTTGGCTGGTGAAGGCGCGGCGGTCGTGATCGCCGACGTCAACGGTGAAGGCGCCGGCGGCGTCGCCAGGTCGATCTCGGAGGGGGGCGGTCGGGCAATTGCTCTGCAGGTGGACGTCACGGATGCCCCCGGTGTCAGGGCGATGACCGAACAAGCCATCGCCGCGTTCGGCAAGATCGACATCCTCGTCTCCAACGCCGGCTGGGATAGGGCAGGCCCTTTTGCCGACACCGACGAGGAGCTCTGGGACCGCGTCATCGCGATCAACTACCGCGGTCACCTGGCCACCTGCCACGCCGCTCTTCCTTATATGAGGGAGCGGGGCGGAGGCAGGATCGTCACGGTTGCCTCGGATGCGGGCCGGGTGGGCTCCAGCGGCGAGGTTGTCTACTCCGGCGCCAAGGGCGCCGTGATTGCGTTCACCAAAGGCCTGGCTCGGGAGGTCGCTCGGTACGGGATCAACGTCAACTGTGTGGCGCCGGGCCTGGTGGACACCCCGCTTCTTGCCGGGATGCCCGAGAAGTTGATTGCGGCGATCGTCCGCTCCATTCCGCTTCGGCGCACTGGGGTTCCGGACGAGATCGCCGCGGCCATCTGTTTCCTGGCGTCAGACGACGCTGCCTACATCACGGGCCAGACCCTGAGCGTCAACGGCGGGTTGAACATGCCGTGAGAGTCGTCAGGGGAGGTTACTTCGACATGGAATCGATCATGGAAGAGCTCTTCCGGCAGCATCGGGACGCCGAAGGAATGCTCGTCAAGCTGGCGGCCGGAGTGAAGCGAGTCGAGCGCGAGGGCGTGAACGGAGCGGGCGTCCTCGATCACCTCCGTGATCTTCGACGCGCGATCCAGGGAGAGGTCTTGAGCCACTTTCGCGAAGAGGAGCAGGCGCTCTTCCCGGTGCTGGGCCGGCACATCGACAGCGCTTCGGGCCCGATCGCGATGTTGATGGAGGAGCACGCGATCTTCCGCCAGCTCGAGCTCCAGTTCGAGGAGGCGGTCGCGGCCCTCGAGGCCGGCTTGCGTGACGGCTGGGAGGAAAAGCTCTGCGACGCAGCCGGCTCGATCGCGCGCCTGCTGCCGCTACACATCGATAAGGAGGAGAGCGTTCTCTTCCCGATGGCCGACGACGTGCTCAGTGCGGACGAGTGGGCTCAGGTGCGGCGACTATGGAACGAGGCACTGGCCGCTGTACAGCCTGCCTGACAGCGCATGCAGCCTCGAGCGCGTCTTTTAACGTTAACGCTGCGTGTTGTGCGAAAGGTAGACATCGCTCATTCTGGCCAGACTGTTTCTGAGGCCATGGAGCAGCTGAAGGCCGAGCTCAAGAATGCTCGCCGCGATCGGGAAACTGTCGTGCTGGTTGTTCATGGCTTTGGGGCGTCAGGTGTGGGTGGTGCGATCAAGGCTGCTCTGGCGACGGAGCTGCCTGGATTGGCCAGACACTATGGGTTCAAGGCTTATGGCTTTGCCGACAAGGACCGCATACCTCGAGTACACGACGTTGACCGCCGAATCCTGAACCCAGGGTCCACGTTGCTCGTATTCCGGGAAGCCCAACCGGATAAGGATTCGAAGCAAGACTTCCGCCCTAACTTCCGGACCTTGAGGTCGACAGTCAGGATTCGTGTCCGTCCACTCGCTCCTCCCCAAGTGGCAGAGCCGTGCCAGCACGTCGAACGGCAGCTGGTGTCGCGTGGACCGGGCGGCAGCAGCTTCAAATGTCGACGTTGCGGCAAGACATTCGTGGTGCCGAGTCAAGGCGCCGATTGACTGGCCGCTGGACGATTCGCGGGCGACGATCGCAAGTGGGAACTGAGGGGACGGTGGTCTTGTTGATCCCGTAATGTCACAAATGCCCTCCCCGACGAGTGAGGGAGGATGAACTCGGGGCATTCGCAGCCGACAAAGAGGAGGTTTTCGTGGACAAGACTCGTCACGCGGGAAAGGTGGCCATCGTTACGGGAGCCGGGAGCGGCATCGGGAGGGCCACCACTTTGAGACTGGCTCAAGAGGGGGCCCAGGTCATTGGATGCGATGTGAACGCGCCGGCCCTTGATGAAACCCGCTCGATACTGGAAAAGGCAGGCCTCTCTGCCACGTTGATCGTGGCAGATGTCACCAAGCAGGCAGACATCGATCGGCTGGTCGCAGCGGCGGGTCCCCGAGTCACGATCCTCGCTAACGTCGCCGGCATCATGGATCATTTCGTCCCGCTTGGAGACCTCACGGACGACTTGTGGAACCGGGTGATTGACGTCAACCTCAATGGCGTCATGCGACTGACACGAGCTGTCCTCCCAGTCATGGAGCTCGCCGGCGGCGGTGCGGTCGTGACGGTCGCCTCAGAAGCCTCGTTGGGTGCCGGAGCGGCTGGTGTCGCCTATACGACGTCGAAGCATGCGGTCGTTGGGCTGGTCAAATCAGTCGCGTACTTCTATGGACCAAAAAACATCCGGTCGAATGCTGTGCTGCCAGGCCCCGTGGCAACAGCGATCGGTGTCAGCGCAGCCCCTGCTGTGCCGTGGGCAATGGAACGGGCCATGCTTTCGATGGCGACGATGCCGGCACCTGCTGAGCCGGATCAGATCGCCGCACTGATCTCATGGCTGGCCAGTGAAGAAGCGTCCAACGTAAACGGCGCCCAGGTGACCTCTGACGGCGGATGGTCTACCGCATAGGGAACATCGGCTATCGCTAATCGATCAAGCCGACCACATCAGCGTGGCGGACCGCGATGGGCTTTCGACAGTACTAACATCGGACAGTGATTCGGGCTGTCCACGCCGGCGGCCTCCTTGACCCGGCCACTGGGGAGACGGCGCACGAAGCGGTGGTTGTCATTGAGGACGGACGGGTCACGCATGCCGGCAGGCGTGCGACCATCCACGCGCCTCGCGATGCGGAGACGATCGATGCCTCCGGCCTGACCATCCTCCCCGGGCTCATCGATTGCCATGTCCACCTCACCTCGCTCGGCGAAGGGCTCGACTTCGCTCGTGAGCTCACCACCCCGCCGACCCTCGAGCTCATGCGGGCCGTACGGGCAGCCCGCTTGACACTGGAGGCAGGTTTCACCGCGGTACGCGACGCAGCCGGTGCGCCCGCAGGCATAAGGATGGCGATCGACGCCGGCTACTTTGCCGGCCCCCGAATGTTCGTCACGATCAGCGCCCTCAGCCAGACGGGAGGCCACACCGACTCGCATTTCATGTGCGGCGCCGACCTCGACATCCCGCTACCAGACCGGCCGTACGCGGTTGTCGACGGCGTCGAGGCGATGCGATTGCGCGTGCGCGAGGTCATCCGAGCAGGTGCCGACTGGATCAAGCTGTGCACCTCCGGCGGCGTGCTTTCGCCCGGCGACCAACCGCACCATTCCGCGCTCACCCTCGAAGAAATCCGAGCCGCCGTCGACGAAGCTGCCACGCAGGGTCGCAAGGTGATGGCTCATGCGCAGGCCAACGCCGGCATCAAGAATGCCCTCAAAGGGGGCGTCGCAACGATTGAGCATGGCATCTGGCTCGATGGCGACGCCATCGAGATGATGTTGGACGGAGGTAATGCCCTGATTCCGACCCTGGTCGCGCCGCAGTGGGTCATCAGGCACGCAGAAGCTGGAAGGATGCCGGCTTACGCCGCCATCAAGGCCCGGGACGTCGTCAACGATCACATTGCCAGCATTCGAATGGCCGTCGAGGCAGGCGTGAAGATCGCCTTCGGAACGGACACTGGGGTAGGACCGCATGGAACCAATGGCGAGGAGTTCCTGCTGATGCGGCAGTTGGGAATGGAGCCGATCGACTGCATACGGTCGGCGACCACGGTCGCAGCGCGCACCATCGGAATGGAGGGGGTAGGGACGCTGGAGCCTGGCTCCTGGGGCGACCTCATCGGCGTTCCGGGCGATCCAATCGCGGACCTGGGGTTGATTTCAAACCCCGACAAAGTTCACCTTGTGGTCAAGGGCGGCGAAGTCGTCAAGTCGATGAGGTGACGGTGACCGAGGTCTTCGTACCGGTCCGGGTCGAAGTGATGACTCTGGGGGAGGCGTGGATCGCAATCGCGACGGCGATTCTGACCGGCGGCGTCGCAGGAAGCTGGGACGGGCTGCCAATCGTCGAGGTGTTCCGCGCGACGCTCGACGTGTATTCACCGAGCCTGGACGACCCGATCATTGCCAAGCACGGCGATCCCGAACGCCTGGCCTGGATGCACGCTAACTTTACCGACCACTCCCGAGTGGCCGAACTCGGTGACGCCGACAGCTATGCGACGCGCCTGTACGACTACGCCCACGCAGGCCGCAACCAGATCCGCTGGGTGGTCGACCGACTAACCGCCAATCCATCGGCGCGCGATGCGACGGTCACGACGTTGCAGCCGCTAACCGACACCAGCTACATCCCGTGCGTCAGCCTGCTGGACTTCTGGCTCGTCAAGGGCAAGCTGCAGCTCGCCGTCTACGCTCACGCCATCGACTTCGGTACGAAGGGCTATGCCAATCTCGTTGAGCTCGCGGCGCTACAAGCTCGCGTGGCGAGCGACCTCGGCGTCGGGGTCGGCACGCTCACGATGACCGTGAAGTCGGCCCACATTTATCAGACCGAGCTTGACCTGATGCGACGCATCATCGCGGCGCAATAGGGTTACCGCCCGAAACGCGTCAGTCTCCGAGGATGTACTCGGTCGTGTGGAGGTGATGCCCGAGGGCCGCGAGAGCTCCTTCCTCGTCCCGCTCTTCAATTGCGTCGACCAGCCGTTCGTGCTCTTCGAGGACACGGAACAAATGACCTGGATCGCGCCGTGCCCTCATCTGCATCAGGCGGACGAAGCCCCGCAGCTGGTTCAAGAACTGGGGTACCAGGTAGAGCCCTGACCGCTCGGAGATCGCAATGTGCATCTCTTCGTCGCAGTCGACGAAGTTGTCGTGATCGCCCGCCTCGGCAAATCGGCGCTGGCGTCGGAGCAAGGTCCGCAAATGGTCGAAATCGTCATCGTTCATGTGCTGGCACGCATTGCTCACGGCAACCCGCTCGAGGGCCTCGCGCACCGCAACCAGCTCTGCCCGCTGCACCGGCGACAGGCTGCGCACAATCATCTGCCTCCGAGGGCCGGCTTCGAGGAGCCCTTCCTGGCGCAGTGCGTAGAGGGCGTGCCGAACCGGAGTCTTCGACATTCCCAGCGATTCGGCGAGCGACCCTTCGTTGAGAACCGTGCCGGCCTCGAGCCGCTGCCGGAGGATCTCCCGACGCAGCTGCTGGTATGCCTGCTTTGCCAATCGGCCCGAACCCGCCGGCTCGAATCGAGGATTCACCGCGACATCCTCGGGACGTCAGCAGACTGTTGCGAGACGAGCGGTTCCTCATGCAGCCAGCACGCGACCTCGCGGCCGCCATCCTTCGCGACGAGCTGGGGAACCTCGGAGCGGCATCGGTCCATCACGTGCCGGCATCGGGGATGGAACCGGCAGCCCGGCGGCGGCATTGCAGGGTCGGGGATCTCGCCCGGGAGGGCGACCGGCAGGTGGCCGGCGCCGTCTGCGTGCGGGATGGAATCGATGAGCGCTTGCGTGTAGGGATGCATCGGCGCCTTCCAGAGCTCGGCGGTCGGGGCTGTCTCGACGATGACGCCCAGGTACATGACCGCGGTGCGGTGGGCGACATGGCGGACGATGGCCAGGTCGTGAGAAATCAGAAGCATGCCCACATGGAGGTCTCGGGCCAGCGCGACAAGAAGGTTGGCCACCTGCGCCTGGACCGAAGCGTCGAGAGCTGATAGAGGCTCATCCAGGACGATCATCGCCGGATCGGCCGCGAGCGCGCGCGCAATCGCGATCCTCTGCCGCTGCCCGCCGCTCAGCTGGTGCGGAAAACGCCGAGCCATGCTCGCCGGAAGCCCCACCCTCTGGAGCAGCTGCTCCACTCGAGCACGGAAATTCGATCGCGGCTCCGTGCGGCCGATCGCCAACGCGTCCGCCACCTGGGCACCGACCATCCGGCGTGGATTGATCGACTCGTACGGGTTCTGGAAGACGAGCTGCAACCGGCGTTCGCGGGCTGGGCGGGCGCGGCGCCCGAGGACGTGAACTTGCTGGCCTTCGAACGTCACGCTCCCACCCGTCGTCGCGACGAGGCCCACCGCGGCCCTGGCAAGCGATGATTTGCCGCAGCCGGTTTCACCGACGAGGCCGACGATTTCGCCGGCGTCGACATCCAGGCTGGCGCCCACCACCGCAGGCACAGGCGTGCCGTCGCTGCGTTGATACACGACCTCAATGTCCCGCAGCTCGAGCAAGCTCATCGAGCGCGGCTTGCGACCAGTGGATCAACCGGGCATGCCATCTCGCGCCCGTCGTCGACGCGCACGAGTGGCGGAACGGCGGCCACGCAGGAGGGCTCCACGTAGCGGCAGCGGGGATGGAAGGCGCAGCCGGAGGGACGCGACTCAGGACCGGCGGGATCGCCGGCGATCGGCACGAGGGCTCCGTAGCTCGCCTCCGGGTGCGGTAGCGAGTCGATCAGCGCCCTGGTGTAGGGATGCCGCGAACGTCCCATCACCTGGGCCGTGGGACCTGACTCGACCACCCGGCCCGCATACATCACCGTGACCGTGTCGGCCAGAGCCGAAAGAACCCCGAGGTCGTGCGTGATGAGCATCACGGCGAGGTCCTTCTCCTCGCAGAGCCGGTGAAGCAAGCGAAGGATCCCCGCCTGGACGGTCACGTCGAGTGCGGTCGTGGGCTCGTCGGCGATCAGGAGTCGGGGCTCGCAGGCAAGACCGATGGCGATCTGTATTCGCTGTCGCATGCCGCCGCTGAACTGATGTGGGTAGCCGCGCAGCGCGGCTTTCGGATTGGGGATGCGCACCTCCGTGAGCAGCTGGATCGCCCTCTCGTCAGCCTCCTTGTGGCTCATCCCCAGCTGGTAGCGAAGGTGTTCGGTCAGCTGCCGCTCGATGGTGAGCATCGGGTGTAGCGACGACACCGGGTCCTGAAACACCATCGCTACCTCGCGACCGCGAGTCCGCCGCCGCTGGGCGGTCGGCATCGTCAGCAGGTCGCGTTCGTCCAGGATCGCCGAGCCACCGCAGCGCGCGCCCGCCGGAAGGAGTCCCAGCAGAGCCAGCGCGGTGATGGTCTTGCCGCTACCGCTCTCGCCGGCAAGCCCGAACACCTGGCCGGCGGAGATGTCGAAGCTGACGCCGTCGACGATGGACAGGGGGCCCCTTGCCGTATCCAGCCAGACCCGAAGGTCGCGGACGCTGAGGAGCGGCTTCATGCGCCGCGTGCCTTGATGATCGCCTTCGGATCGAACGCATCACGAAGACTGTCGCCGAGCAAGTTGAAGGCCAGCACAACGCTCACGATGGCAATGCCCGGGAAGACACCGATCCACCACGCCTCGAAGTGTTCGGCACCGGTGGAGACCATCGATCCCCATTCGGCCGTGGGCGGGCGGGCGCCCAATCCCAGGAAGGACAGCGCGCTGAGCAGCAGGATCGCATTGCCGATCTCGAGAGCGGCGAGAACGATCACCGGGCCGGCCACGTTCGGCAGCACGTCAACCACCAGCGCGCGGTGGGTGGGCGAGCCGAGCAGCCGCCCGACGGCGACGTATTCCGACTGCATGGTCGTCCGAACCAGTCCTCTGACCACTCGGGCGTGGCCGGGCCAGGAGACGAGCACCACCGCCAGCACGGCGTGGAAGAGGCCGGGCCCGAGGGCCGCGACGACGGCCATCGCCAGCAGGATGGTCGGCACAGCGAAAACGAAGTCCGCGCTGCGCATCACAAGCTCGTCCACCCAGCCGCCCAGGTAGCCGGCCAATCCGCCAAGAGTGCCACCGATCGTGAACGCCAGCGCGACCAGCAGCATGGCCAGCGGGATCGAGATCCGGGCGCCCCACAGAACGCGCGAGAAGACGTCTCGGCCCAGCTCGTCGGTGCCCATGAGATGCGCCGCCGATGGTGCCTGGTACAGGGCGGCCCCCTGCGCAAGCGGATCGTGCGGGGCCACCAGGGGCGCCAGCGCGGCGATCACAACCCAGAAGGCTGCGATGACCAACCCGACGATGGCCACGGGTTGTCTCCACGCGCCGGGGATCCGGCGCCACGAAGAGGCGAGCGGATGGCGGAGGGCGGCGACGCTCATGCCACTCGAATCCTCGGATCGAGGACGCCGTAAAGGATGTCGACGAACATGTTGATCAGGATGTAGACGATCGCCACGAAAAGCATCACGCCCACGATCGCCGGCAGGTCGAGCGCCGTCGCGCTCCTGTACGAGTACTGGCCGATTCCAGGCCAGGAGAAGATGTTCTCAACAAGGACGGTTCCTGTCATGACATTGCCGAAGGCGAGCCCAACCACCGTGAGGATTGGTGGAGACGCTGCTCGGAGGATGTGCCGGAACACGACGGTCAGCTCGGGCAGGCCCTTGGCGCGCGCGGTGCGAACGTAATCGTTCTCGAGCACCTCGAGCACGGCCGACCGGGTGAAGCGGGTGAAGAGGCCCATGTTGAAAGCGGCAAGGACGCAGGCGGGCAGGATCAGGTGCTGGAGGCTGTTGACGAAAACGTCGTATTGGCCGGCTGCCAGCGAATCGATCGTGAACAGTCCGGTCAGGTGAGGGGGCGGCAGCACGACGGCATCGAGGCGGCCGCTGCCCGGGGCCCAGCTCAGCTTGTAGAAGAAGACGTAGAGCGCGACCAGGGCAAGCCAGAACTGTGGAGTGGACATGCCGGCCAGGGACACCACCCGAATGATCTGGTCGGTGGCCTTGTTACGGTTCAGCGCGGCGATGACTCCCAGCGTCAGGCCGAGCAGACTGGCGAGCACCATCGACGTGATGGCGAGCTCGGCAGTCGCAGGAATGTACTCCGCGAGGTCTGTACTGACCGCGCGCCGGCTCTGTTCCGATTCGCCAAGGTCACCGTGAAGAAGGTTCCCCAGGTAGACCACGTACTGGACCGGTAGGGGTTTGTCGAGTCCGAAGTGCTCTCGGTAGAGCCGCACCGCCACCGGGTCGGAAGACGCCCGGTCTCCAAGGTTTGCGACGGCAGGGTCCCCCGGCACGAGGTGGGTGAGGACAAAAGCCATCACCGACACCCCAAGGCAGAGAAACACGAGCGCGATCAGACGCTGCCCTATGAAGAAGAGGAGTGGATGTTGGGAGCGGCGCTTTGCGAGCGCCGCTCCCAGTGACTCAGGCGGTGCCGATCGAGGCGAGGTCGAGGTACCAGACTGGGCTGTATACGACATTCGTAAGGTTCTTGGTGCCTACAACGGACTGCCCGGGCTGGATGAGCGGCAGCATCGGGCTCTCCTGGTTGAGCAAGGTCTGGAGCTGCTGGTACAGCTGGCCACGTGTGGCATTGTCCGGCGTGGAGCCTGCCTTGGCGCCGAGAGCCTCGATATCCGGGGCCGCGCCCGTGAGCCAGCCGGCGCGCTTGCCGACCAGCTGGCCAGGCAGGAACGCCAGGTAATCGTTGGGGTCCGGGTAGTCGGGCGCCCAGCCTGCCAGACCAAGCCTGTACTTGGCGCCGCGGTAGTTTGGCGTCGCGATTGAGCTCGGCTGGCCGTTGAGGTTGACCGTGATGCCGACATCCGCCAGGTTGGCCTTGATCTTGGCTGCCAACGAGTCGTTGAGGCCAGTGCTGCTGATCGTGTAGTCGAGGTCTATGGTGGGATTGGAGACGCCCGATGCCGCCAGTTCGCTCTTGGCCTTGGTCACGTCACGCGTGACCGCCTGCGACTGGGGAAGAGCGCCAAGGAACTGAACCGGGACGACGCCAGGCGCTTGAGCCGCTCCCGCGCCGGCCACACTGATCAGGCCCTGGTAGTCGATGCCGTAACGAATTGCGTTGACGAAGTGCTGGTTGCCGCAGGCCGCGTAGGTCTTGATGTTGCAGAACGCGAATGTGATGTTCGGCGAGGTGAAGCTCGAAACGTTCAGCGCGTTGTTGCCCTTGAGGCTGACGGCCTGGTCGCCGGACAGGCTGAGCTCGATCTGGTTGGACGCTTTCTGAATCTCGATCAGCTGCGTTGCGGCGGCGACGTTGCGGAAGATCACCGTCCCAAAGTTGGGCTTGTTCGGCCCCCAGTACTTGGAGTTCGCTTTCAGCACCACCTCTGTCGTGTCGACTGAAGCCATCGTGTAAGGGCCGCTGCCGACAGACGTCGTGCCCAGAAAGTCGTGCGCGGTGTCCGTCGTGGCAGCGTCCGCGGCGTCGCTTCCACCGTGGGCCATCAGGAGCTTGGAGTTGATGATGCCCAGGGCCGGGTTGGTGACGATGAATGGAATCGCGGGGTTGGGGAACGAGGACACGAGCACGAACGTGTAGTCGTCGGTCGCTTTCATCGACGTGATCCCGTCCAGGAGATAGACGGGGTTGTCGTGAAGGTTCAGCAATCGGTTGAACGTGAATTCGACGTCGTGCGCGGTCAGCGGCGTACCGTCGGCGAACTTCACGTCCTTACGGATCGTGAACGTGAAGGTCTTGGCGTCAGCTGAAACCGTGTAGGACTGAGCGACCAGCGGGATCGGTGTCGAGGAATCGCCCAGCTTGAAAGTGAGCAGGCTGTCGTAGATCGCATGGAAGAACGGATCGGCGTCGAAGTCGACGCCGCCACGGCTGGGGTCGGTGTCCTTGCTGAAATCCCAGGTGTACGCGTCGTCGACGACGAGTGTCTTGCCGGCCGCGCTGCCGGAAGAGCTTGGGCTCCCATTGTTGCCGCAGGCCGCGAGAAGAACCATGAGCGCACTCATGGCCGCTATCACCAACTTGCTGCGTCCCTGCATCAGACGGCTACACCTCCCCAATCCGGCTTCGAGATCAATCCTTGCCAGAAAGATCTAAACCGCGACAATATACATTCTTCTGGTGAAGGAATCTCATCGAGTTCAACTCGCGGTCGTCTCCCATCCCGGCGAGGTCGGCGCCGTCGACGCCGACGTGCTGGCGATACCCGTCATGTCAGGGGCGCAGAGTGATTCGGCGCTGACGCAGGTCGATCCCCGCGCGGCCCGGTTTGTCGCTTCCGGGGAGCACACCGGATGCCTCCACGAGGTTTTGCTTCTGCCTGCCGGGGAGGGCCTTGGTAGTCCCCGCATCCTTCTCTATGGCCTTGGCGCGGCCGCCGACCTCGACGGCTCCAGGCTTCGCTTCGCGCACCAGGAGATGGTGCGAACCGCGCGCGAGTTCGGCCACGGAAGGATCGCGGTGTTGAGGGCGGGCGCGCTTCGGAACTCGGACGTCGGCGCTGTCATCGAAGGCTGCGTTGCCGGCAGCTGGGATCGCCGCGGCCGGAGCACGGGCCGGCACCCGGCGCCACTGACCGCCCTTACCCTGGTCGGCTTCGGCGATGCCCCTGACGCCGTGGTAGATGTCTCGCGGCGGCTTGGCGAGGCCACCGCGAGGGCGCGCGAGTGGCAGAACGCGCCGGCCAACGAGCTGGGCCCAAATCAACTGGAAGCAATCGCTCGCGAGATGGCGGACCGTTTGGGCCTGGACTGCGAAACCCTGGGAGCAGAAGCCTTGAGGGCGGGCGGTTACAACCTTCTGGCAGCCGTCGGGGCCGCCTCCGAGCAGGAGCCGCGCTTGATCAGGCTGACATATCGTGGCGCGGCCAAAGATGAACGAAACCTGGCTCTAATTGGCAAGGGCATCACCTTCGACAGCGGCGGGCTCTCTCTGAAGTCCGCGGATTGGATGGTCAAGATGCGGGGCGACATGGGCGGGGCGGCCGCCGTGCTGGCGGCGATCGAGGTCGTGGCCGAGAGCGGGCTTGCCATCAACGTAATGGCAGTCATCGCGGCGGCGGAGAATCTGCCGGGCCGCGGCGCGCAGCGGCCGGGAGACGTATGGACGAGCGCGTCGGGCAAGACCGTCGAGGTGCTGAACACCGACGCCGAAGGGAGGCTCGTCCTGGCAGACGCCGCCACATACGCCATTCGGTCCGGTGCCACTCACCTCGTGGATCTGGCCACCCTGACCAGCGATGCCCGAGCGGCCCTTGGGCATGCAGCCTCGGCCGCCGTCAGCAATGACGACCGTCTGTGGGGGCTGGTGGCCGCCGCGGGCGAGGCCGCGGGAGACCGGGTCTGGCGGCTGCCGATCTACCCCGACTTCCGGCCGTTGATCCAGAGCCAGAGCGCCGACCTGAAGAACGCCGACTACGGCGAGGCCGGCGTGATCACCGCCGCGATGTTCATCGGGGAGTTCGTCGAGGGACGGCCCTGGGTCCATCTCGACATCGCCGGCAGCCACTGGAATGAAAACCAACAGCACAAAGACATCCCTCGCGGCCCGTTGGGGGCGGGAACGCGGCTCTGCTACCGGCTGGCCGAGCTGATGGCGGCCCAATCCAATGGAGGAGATTCGCATGCCGTCCGATAAGAGCCGCGTTCCGGTGTTGATATCCACCTGGCTCGATCCCAGGCACGCGGAGCGAATCGCCGCGGCCGAGCCGGACCGGATCGAGTTGATCTATGAGCCCGAGCTCCTTCCGACCACCCGGTACGAAGCCGACCACCACGGGCCTCCGCGGCCGCTGACCGATGAGCAGCTCCGGCGCTGGCGGGAGCAGCTGGGTCGGGCTGAGATCAGCTTCGAGTTCGATTGGGAGCGACCCGAGGAGCTGCTCGAGAGAGCACCCCGTTTGCGCTGGGTGCAGTCGACAAGCTCCGGAATCGGTCCGCTCGTCGACCACCTGGGCCTGTCCGGTTCGCCCCTGCTCATCACCAACGCCGCGGGAATCCACGCCCAGCCGCTGGCCGAGTTCGTGCTCCTCATCGCGCTGCACTTTGCCAAGGAGATGCCGCGGCTCAACACCTGGAAAGCTGAGCGACACTGGGAGCGCTTCTGCGGCCAGGAGGTCTTCGGATCGCGGATGATGTTGATCGGTCTCGGCCGCGTCGGATCGAGAATCGCGGAGTTGAGCTCGGCACTCGGCATCCAGGTGACCGGTCACCGAAAGACGACCGGGGGCGAGGCTCCGCCAGGGGTTCACCGAATGGTGGACGTGGCTGGACTGGACGCGGCGCTGCCCGACACCGACATCCTCGTCATCGCGGCCCCAGACACCGCGGAGACCGCCAACTTGATCGATCGCAGGCGGCTCTCTCTCCTACCGGCACACGCCATCGTGGTGAACGTCGGCCGAGGCTCGCTCATCGATGAAGAGGCGATGATCGAGATGCTGCAGGCCGGCCGCCTGCGCGGCGCCGGGCTCGACGTCTTCGCAAAAGAGCCGCTTCCGGCCGACAACCCACTGTGGGCCATGCCGAACGTGATCGTCTCACCGCACTCGGCGAGCACGGTGGTACAGGAGAACGACCGTCTGGTCGACCTGTTCATCGAGAACCTGCACAGGTACCTTGACGGCCGCCCCCTCGTCAATCTTTTCGATCACGCACGGAGATACTGAAATGTCTGAGCGGCTAGAGCCCGCGTTCGCAGGGGCAATCGCGGCGTCGGTGACGCCCCTGCGCGAGGGCGGTGACGTGGTGGACGTGGATGCGATCGGACCGCTGGTTGAGCACCTGGCCGCTGCAGGCGTCGATGGGATACTGGCGCTGGGGACAACCGGCGAGGGCATTCTCTTGAACACCACCGAGCGCCGCGCGGCGGCTGACGCCTTTGTTCGAGCCCGCCGAAGAGGGCTCATCGTGATAGTTCACTGCGGCGCGCAGACGACAGCCGCCACGGTGAACCTCGCCGCGCACGCGGCCGAGGTCGGCGCGGACGCGGTGGCGGTGATAGCACCGCCATATTTCGCGCCTGACGACGCAGCTCTCATCGAACATTTCACTGCCGCGGGGCGCGCGTGCGCGCCGCTTCCATTTTTCGTCTACGAGTTCGCTGCGCGTAGCGGTTACGCGGTGAAGCCCGCGGTGATCGAGGAGCTGCGTTCGCGTCTGCCCAACCTGGTGGGGCTGAAAGTGTCGGATGCACCCTGGGAGCGGTTCGAGCCGTATTTGATCGATGGGCTCAAGGTCTTCGTCGGGCCGGAGGCCTTGATCCATCGCGGTCTGGTGGCGGGCGCCGTGGGCGCCGTGTCCGGGCTTGCGGCGGCCTTTCCGGAAGCGGTGACCGAGGTCGTGCGGCGACCCACCGAAGCGGGCGCGCGCCGCCTGGGCGAGATTCGCGACCGGGTGCAGCGCTTTCCTTTCCAGGCGGCGCTCAAACATCTGCTCATCCGTCGAGGCGTGCCCATCGAAGGCCACTCTCGAAAGCCGCTCAGGGGCCTGATGCCAAACGAGAAAGCGGAGCTCGATCGCATCGCGGATGAGCTCCTGCCGGTCGTTACGCGCTGACGTCCTACGCTAACGAAGTTGGTACCTCACCCTGACCTGGCCGGCGCCTCGGTAGCCGACCTCAGCTCGCGCCTTGACAGTGGCGAGCTGAGCGTGCGGCGGCTCGCAGAGATGCACCTGGAACGGATTGATGCACTCGACAGAGTCGGCCCAAGCCTGCGCTCGGTCATCGAGATAAACCCCGACTGGGAGGCGATCGCCGACCGGCTGGACCGCGAACGTCGCGAAGGCCGCGAACGGGGGCCCCTTCACGGTCTCCCCGTGATGGTGAAAGACAACATCGACACCGGCGACCGCATGCTGACCACCGCCGGTTCGCTGGCCCTCTCGGCCGCGCCGGCGCCGGCGGACGCCCCTCTCGTCGCCCGGCTTCGGGCCGCGGGAATGCTTCTGCTCGGCAAAACCAACCTCAGCGAGTGGGCCAACTTTCGCTCTTCGCGGTCGTCCTCCGGATGGAGCGCGCGCGGCCGGCAGTGCCGCAACCCACATGTGCTCGACAGGTCTCCGTGCGGCTCCTCCAGCGGGTCAGCGGTTGCGGTGGCGGCGGGCCTTATCCCGGTCGCCGTCGGGACGGAGACGGATGGCTCCATCATCTGCCCGTCGTCGGCCAACGGAGTGGTCGGAATCAAGCCGGCGGTCGGCCTGGTCAGCCAGCACGGGATCATCCCCATCTCACGAAGCCAGGACAGCGCCGGCGCCCATGCCCGCCACGTACGCGATGCCGCGCTCCTCCTGGGTGCGATGGTCGAAATTCCAACCGACTTCACTCGCCACCTTGATGAAGGCGCGCTGCGCGGGCGGCGGATCGGCGTTCTTCGCGAGCCGTACGCCGGCTACAGCGAGCACACCGACAAAGTCCACGAGGCGGCCCTGCTCGGCCTCCGCGACCTGGGTGCTGAGCTGATCGAGGTGGAGATCTCAACGACCGATGCGATGCTCGCGGACGAACGACAGGTGGAGACAGCGGTGTTGCAGCACGAGTTCAAGGCGGGGATCGATTCCTATCTCGCCGCCAGGCCCGGGATCGGGCTGCGCTCGCTCGGAGATCTGATCCGGTTCAACGAAGAACACGCGACGGAGGAGATGCCGTATTTCCGCCAGGAAATCTTTGAAGCGTGCCAGGCCAGGTCAGGCCTCGGTTCCGCCGAGTACCACTCGGCACTCTCCGCGTCGCGCCGGCTGTCGCGCGAAGATGGCATCGACGCCACGATGGACAGGCACCGGCTCGACGCCCTCGTCGCGCCATCACGGCCACCCGCATGGGTGATCGATCAGATCAATGGCGACCGGGCCATCGGCGGCTCGACCCAGCCGTCAGCGATGGCCGGGTACCCGATCGTGACCGTCCCCTCTGGGATGGCCTTCGACGCGCTACCCCTCGGCCTAACTTTCTTCGCCAAGCCTGGCTCGGAGGCTCTGCTGCTCGGGATGGCCTATGCCTTCGAGCAGCTGACCAACGCTCGCCGGGCGCCGCGTCTTCTGCCGACCCTCGACCTCATCTGACTTGCCGGATCGGTGACTCGAGGGAGGATCTGAGCCGAGCTCTGGAGTCCCTCACGAGGGCTCTATTAGCAGGGATCGGCGTACATTGACACCCTCGCCGCGGGTTTGTTACGGTGTCGCCGGTTTCACCGTCCTCGGCTCGCGAGAAGGAAACTGGGGGTAGTCGTTGCGCATCGATCGCTATATGACCCACGCCGTGGTGCTCGCGATCGCGGCAGCCATGTCGAGCTACACCGTCATCGACCGCAACTTCTTTTCCAACTTCCACCCCGCTGCAGTCACTGCGGCCGCCGCCGACGAAGGTACGGTCGGCGACGTCTCGCTGGGCCGGGACAGCGTCATCATCAAGCCAGTTTCGATTCCGACATCGCCGCTCGTAAGCCGTGCCCCAATCCTGCACACGGTCGTGCAGGGAGACACGCTGGACAGCATCGCCCAACAGTTCAACCTTCCCTGGAGGGACATCGTCTGGTCTAATCCAGGATTGCGCCTGCCGCTCACGGTGGGACGACCTCTCAACGTGCCTCCGGTGCCAGGCGTCGTGGTCACCGTCAAACGAGGGGACACTTCCGCGGGCCTCGCCGCCGCCTACGGCGTGGATGTCAGCACCTTGCTCGGCTTCAACGGAGTCCGGCAGGTAACTCCTGGCTCGCTGCTTGTGATTCCCGTCGATCCCGCGCTGGGTCGGAACCTCAGCACAGGGGTGCCCGTTGACCCGGTCGATCCAGGCCAGTTCCTGTGTCCCATCGCCGGCGCCCAGATCATCCAGCCTTTCGGACCAACATCGTTCGCGATAGAACCGCCCTTCGGCGGTTATCTACATTTCCACACAGGGGTCGATCTACTCGCCGGTTACGGCACGCCAATCGTCGCGGCTGCTGGAGGAAAAGTGACTGCCGCAGGTCCCGCCGACTACTTCGGCATCCGGGTTGAGGTCACCGACAGTTTTGGCCTGGTCGAGATCTACGCCCACATGGAGGAGGTGGCCGTCGCTGTCGGGCAGGAAGTTCAGCAAGGCGACAAGATCGGATATGTCGGCAGCACAGGTCTATCGATCGGCGCGCATCTGCATTTTCAACTCGAAGTTGGCGGCGTGCCGACCGCTCCAGATCAGTTGATCGGCTGTTTTGGAGATTCCAGCCGGCGCGTCGGCACCAACGGACAGGTCACCTAGAGCCGGTCGTTCCGCTTTGGCCCTCAGGCCACCGCGCGCAATTGGCCTGTCGGTCCTTTCGTCTCTGGCGCGGCGGTGGCGACGGCGGGAATCGTGAAATGGAACACGGACCCGCTTCCTTCTGCGGTCTCGACCCAGATCTTCCCGCGGTGCATCTCGATGATCTGGCGGGCGATGGCGAGTCCGAGTCCCGTGCCGATGACCTTGCTCGGACTCTTTTCGTAGCGCTCAAAGCGTCCGAACAGGCGGTCTACGAAGTCCGCCGGGATTCCGACGCCGTGATCCTTGATGCTCACGTCCACCGCGCCGTTTGCGAAGTGCGTCGAGATCAGAATCTCTCCGCCTACTGGAGAGTATTTGATCGCGTTGGAAACCAGGTTTGTGACGACCTGGACGAGCCGGTCGGAGTCACCCAGGACGATTGGAACGTTTGGCTCGAGCTCCGTTCGGATCGTGTGGTGTGAAGACACCACCGAGCTCCGTACCGCCACGCCTTCGACGACCGCATTCAGATCAAGGGGGGACATTTGCAGCTTCATCTTGCCCGCCTCGAGACGATCGAGATCGAGCATGTCCGTGATCAGCCGGTTGACGCGCTCGGCCTCCTGGAAGATATAGCCGCTGTACTCCTTTATCTCGGCCGGTTTCATCTCTCCACCATTGATCAGCTCGCTCATGCCCTGTATGCCCGTGAGCGCGGTGCGGAACTCGTGGCTGACCATCGACGTGAACTCGGTCTTCATGTGGTTCAGCTTTTCTAGCTCGGCGAGGTTCGCGTGTGCCGCGTCCTCAGCGAGGTGCTTCTGGGTGCTGTCTTCAAAAGTGATGACGAAGTGCTCGAAGCTGCCGTTTCGGCGCCTGACTGCGGTCGCTCTCCAATGCAGCCAGATGCGGGCATGGTCGCTGCGGATGGCGAGGTCGTCAGACTCAATTGTTTCCACTGCTCCATCGAGCAGGCGCCTGAACTCGGAGACGATTCCCGCCACGTCGTGGTCGTCGAAGAACGCGGTGATGTGCGTGCCCGGAAGGTCAGTTTCCTGGATCGCCAGCAAGGAAGCCAGACGCGAGTTGCCTTCCATGAACTGGAGGTCCGCATCGACCTCCGCAATACCGCGCGGCGAGCTTCTGAACCAATACCGACGGCTCTCCGCCTGGCGCTGGAGCATTTCGCGCCGGATTGCGGTCTGGCCCGCGACGGTCAGCAGCGCTACGACGGAGGCAAGGATCACCACCGTGTTGTCGCTCTCGCGGAGAGCCTTTGCGACGACTACGGCTGAGCCGGCGACAGCCCCCGCAGTGAACCCAATGGCGAGGCCGTCCCTCCAGCGCACGTCCGCGGCCCAGACGAGAGCGCGGCCCAGGAATCGGGCGGTTCCATTTGGCTTTGCGTTGTGGGCGCTTTGGGCCTGGCTTGATTGATCGGCGGGGGGCGCGCCCTTGACGATGGCGGACATGGCCACACAGTACGAGTTCCCCAGTCAATTAACAGGTCTTTGCGGCGCTATTCGGTGCATCTCCCAGCCATGCTTTCCCCCATGAGCGAAGTCCGACCTGCGATTCAGCACCTGGCGGAGCTCCACTTGCACCTCGAAGGCACGATTCGGCGCGAGACAGCCGTTGCCCTATCCACCCAAAACGGGCTGCCAGAGCCTCCTCCTTACGAGTATTCGGACCTGGCCGGCTTCCTGGCGGTTTACACAGAGCTCAGCCGGTGCATGGTGACGAGCCGGGATTTCGAGCGGGTCATCTTCGAGCACGGCGAGGTCATGGCGAGCCAGCACATCACGTATGCCGAGATCAGCTTCAACCCGAGTCTGCACCAGACGGACGGATGGATCGACGGAGTCATCCGCGGCCGCGCGTCTGTCGCGCAGGAGTTCGGGATCGAGATCTCGTGGCTGGTTGAGCTTGTCCGTGGCGGGCCCGCCGCAGCCAATGAACGGGCCCTTGAGATTGCGCTCACCACTGAAGGAGTCGTTGGCGTGGGCCTGGTGGGCGATGAGTCCATCTCAGCGGCGCCATTGACCGGCCTGGTCGACCGCGCGCGTTCCGCCGGGCTCGGGTTCATGCCACATGCCGGTCAGGTTGGAGGTCCGGATGTGGTTCGTGAGGCCGTCGAAATGTTGGGAGCAATCCGAATCGCCCACGGCGTTGGGGCCGAGCGTGACGGGGAGGTGCTTCAGCTCTTGGTCGATCGCGGCGTTTGTCTCTGCGTATGCCCGTCAAGCAACGCGCGGATCGGCCTCAAACCCGATTTCCGCAAATTCGCGGAGCTGGGGATCCCCCTGGTCGTCAACACCGACGACCCGGCCATGGTGCCGACGACCCTGCAGCGGGAGCTGACGGTCGCCGAGACCGATTTCGGACTCGATCGAGGAGCCCTGATAGCCGCGGCGTGGCGGCACCGATTTGGTCCAAATCGCAGTCGCCAGCGCCGGCAGCCCGGTGCATAATCTGCGGTGACGGTGACCGGGATTCGAACCGCCGGGCTCAACGGTGTCCTGTCTGGAATCTTCCTGGGCTGATAGCGGACAACTTGCACGTCGCGCTCCTGACTCGTGAATACCCACCCGAGGTCTACGGTGGTGCCGGGACCCACGTCGAATACCTCACGCGCGAGCTGCGCCGGCTGACTGAGGTCTCGGTCCACTGCTGGGGAGCGCCGCGGACCGAGCCTGGCGTGACGAGCCATCAGCCGTGGAATGCGCTGTCGGAACCGAAACCGGAGTCGACCACTCTTCAGGCAATGTCGATCAACCTTGCGATGGCCGCGGCGGTCAAGGGCGCCGACCTGGTCCACAGCCATACCTGGTACGCGAACCTGGGCGGTCACCTCTCCAAGCTCATGTGGTCGATTCCTCACGTCATGACCATCCACAGCCTCGAGCCGCTGAGACCGTGGAAAGCCGAGCAGCTCGGCGGCGGTTATGCGCTGTCCATGTTCTGCGAGCGAACTGCGATCGAAAGCGCAGATGCCGTGATCGCCGTATCGCAAGGGGTTCGCCGGGATGTGCTCAACAGCTATTCCGCGGTCAACCCGGACCGCATCCACGTGATTCACAACGGAATCGATCCCGAGATCTACCGGCCGCAACCGTCGCCCGAGACGCTGACGCGGTTCGGCATCGACCCGAACCAACCGTTCGTCCTGTTCAACGGCCGGATCACAAGACAGAAGGGCGTGAGCTTGCTTCTCGCTTCAGCCCTCAAGCTCGACCGCCGCCATCAGGTTGTGATCGTCGCCAGCAGCCCGGACACTCCCGAGATCGCAGCAGAGGTGGCGGCTCTTGCGGGCCGGGTCTCAGCCGAACGAGGCAACCTGGTCTGGATCGACCACTTCATCTCGCGCGAGGACCTGATTCATCTGCACTCGCACGCCGCGGTGTTCGTTTGCCCATCGATCTACGAGCCGTTTGGCCTTGTGATCCTGGAAGCGATGGCGTGCGCGACGCCAGTTGTCGCGTCGCGCGTCGGCGGTATCCCGGAGATCGTGGTCGAGGGTGAGACGGGTTACCTCGTGGATTTCGATCCGGCCGACCTGGATGGGTTTACCAGTGCGCTGGCCGACCGCATGGAAAAGCTTCTAGGTGACCCGACTACTGCCGCAAGGATGGGAAAGGCGGGGCGCGAACGTGTGCTTCAACATTTCGGGTGGCCGGCCATCGCCTCCCAGACGGTCGAGCTTTACGAGAGGCTTCTCTCCCGGCAAGATTAGTCCGCCCACCGACGATTCCCCAATTGAGCGGGTTCATAATTCCCGTCAAGGCCTTGAGCGACGTGGAGTACGAGCCGCCTTACCTCTATCCCGACTATCGCTCCACTGAGCTGCGTGCTCCCAAACACGAGCCCGTGCGACTGCCCGACGAGTGGTTCCACGACGCACCCGGACCCGCCTTCGGACGCATCCCGGTTCGGGTGGAGGATGCAGACCTCACGCGCCAGCATCGGGCCGAGCCCCTTGGCGAACGGATCGTCATCACAGGGCGTGTCCTCGACAGCGACGGGCAGCCCGTGCGCAACACTCTCGTCGAGGTGTGGCAGGCCAACGCCGCGGGGCGCTACCTGGATCCGATCGACGACCACGACGCACCACTCGACCCCAACTTCACCGGCGCGGGACGGTGCCTGACCGACGATCACGGTCTTTATCGATTCGTCACCGTGAAACCGGGCGCATATCCATGGCGAAATCATCTGAACGCATGGCGTCCCGCGCACGTGCACTTCTCGCTCTTCGGTCCATCGCTCTCGAGCCGGGTCGTCACGCAGATGTACTTTCCAGGCGATCCGCTGATTCCGCTCGACCCGATCCTCAGCTCGATCGCGGACCCGCGTGGACGCGAGCTGCTCATCGCGCGTCTGGACCTCGACACCACAGTCCCGGAGTGGGCCCTGGGCTATCGCTGGGACATCGTGCTGCGCGGCCGGCGGGCGACGCCGGCCGAGACATGAATTCACCCACGCCGTCGCAGACCGTCGGGCCATTTTTCGGTTTTGCTCTGCCTTTCGAAAATGACGCGAACGCGATCGAGAAGGTCACCCGTGCACCCGCCGGCGAATCTCGTGACGCGATCAGGATCGAGGGCCAGGTGCTCGACGGCGCCGGCGAGGCTGTACCCGATGCGCTCGTCGAGGCGTTCCGGGGGGAGCAGTTCGCGCGCTGCCGCACCGACGGTGAAGGCGCGTTTCACTTCACCCTGCACAGGCCGGTCGCGAGCGACGGCGCACCATGTTTCGAGATCACGGTTTTCGCGCGCGGGCTGTTGCGGCATCTTCACACGCGCATGTACTTTTCTGACGAAGAGAGTGCGAATCGTGCGGACCGCGTTCTGCAGCTGGTCGACGAGTCGCGACGTCACACGCTCGTCGCCCGCCAGGAGGGGGACATCCTGCATTTCGATGTCCGCCTACAGGGGGAGGGCGAGACGGTGTTTTTCGCTCCGTGAAATGCGCGCAAGCGGCGATGCGGTGTGACCTACTGATTGCGGGAGGAATCTGTCTTGAGTGATAAGAAGCAGAGCGGCATGGAGGTTCGTCGTGCGGTGTTGGGCGACGCTCACGTCGATCGCGCGGAGGCCTCTCGCACGCCTCTGACCGATGAGTTCCAGGACCTCATCACGCGCTACGTATGGGGTGAGATCTGGACGCGACCGGGTCTCGACCGGCGAACTCGCAGCTGCATCACTGTCGCGATGCTCGTCGCTCTCAATCGCCATGAGGAGCTGGCCCTTCACATGCGGGCGGCTATTACGAACGGGGTTACCGTAGACGAGTTGAAAGAGATTCTGCTGCAAACGGCGGTCTACTGCGGGGTGCCGGCTGCCAATGCCGCATTCGGGGTGGCGGCAAAAGTCCTCGCGGAGGCATGACGAAGTGTCGGAACCGTTGAGGCCGTGGCGAGCCGAGGTTGTAGGCAGCCTCCTGCGACCACCTGACCTGGTCAGCGCTCGTAAGCGGTTGGAGTCCGGCGAGCTGGCACAAGCAGAGTTCAAAGCGATCGAGGATGCGGCGGTTCGTTCCGCGATCGACCTTCAAGAAAAGGCCGGTATCGACGTCGTAACGGATGGCGAGCTGCGCCGATACGCCTTTTATGGCCACCTCATCGATGCCTTCGAAGGATTCGACCGCGAGGGCGGTTGGGCCATTCCCTTCCGTGACGAGCAGGGCGAGCAGCTGATCCTCAAGCGCCCCGTCGTCGTCAACCGGCTGCGCTGGAAGCGAAGCATGTGTGGCGAGGAGTGGACGTTTCTGCGATCGGTGGGTTTACGGCCTGGCAAGGTGACGATGCTGAGCGCCCAGCAGGCGGCCGCCTACTACGACCCGGAAAGGTCGAAGGGCGCCTACCCGACGCGCGACGACTACCTGGCCGACATAGTCGACCTCTCTCGACGTGAGGTGGACGAGCTGGTTCGTCTCGGTTGCACATACATCCAGATCGACGGGCCGCAGTATGGAGCGCTCCTCGACCCCACCATGCGAGAGGGCTACCGGCAACGCGGAAGCGACCCTGAGGAGCTGATCGACCGCTGTATCGAGCTCGACAATGCGATCATCCAGGGCCATCCGGGTGTCACCTTTGCGCTCCACGTCTGCCGAGGCAACAACCAGAGCAAGTTCTATGCCGAAGGCGACTACGAACCGATCTCGCGCATCTTCGAGAAGACCCTCTTCAATCGGTTCCTGCTCGAGTACGACGACAGACGCTCGGGAGGCTTCGAGCCGCTGGTGCACCTGCCTGAAGACCGAGTCGCCGTCCTTGGCCTCGTGACGACCAAGAAGCCGGAGCTCGAAACCGAGACGGAGCTGAAGGCCAGGATCGATGAGGCCGCTCGCTACGTGCCGCTCGAGCGACTGGCGCTCAGCCCTCAGTGCGGGTTCGCTTCGACGATGGAGGGCAACCGGATCAGTCACGACGTACAGAAACGCAAGCTCGAGCTTGTAGGTCGGGTTGCACGGTCGGTCTGGGGTCGCAGCAACCAGTGAGCTTGACTCGGCTGGGTGGCATCAAACCAGGCCGGTTAGGTCTTTTTTCCGGGGCGCTCGCAGCCCAGCCCGCCGCAGTCCAGCGCGACGTAGCCGCGGAGATCGAGCAGCTCGGTTATGGCACTTTGTGGTACGGGGAGTCGGTGGCTCGAGAGGCCTTTGCGCAAGCCTCGATCTTCCTGAGCGCAACCTCCGCGCTGGTGATCGCCAGCGGAATCGCCAACATCTGGGCGCGCGACGCCATGGCCATGGCGTCCGGTGGACGCGCCCTGGCCGAGGCGTGGCCCAATCGATTCATCCTGGGCCTGGGGGTCAGCCATGCCCCCTCGGTAGCCACCCGCGGGCACGATTATGCAAAGCCCGTCTCCACCATGCGGGACTACCTGGACCAGATGGGGCAGGCGCCCTGGCGTGGACCCGAAGCCCAGCTGCCGCCGCTGGTGCTCGCCGCGCTAGGCCCGCGAATGGTCGCCCTTGCCGCGGAGCGAACCGCCGGTGCGTACCCCTACTTCACGACGGCCGATCACATCCGACTGGTCCGGCAGCAGCTCGGTCCAGAACCCTTCCTCGCCGCTGATCTTCCGGTCGTGCTGGCCGGAGGAAGGTCGGAGGCGCGGTCGATAGGGGATGTGCACACCAACGTCTACCTCCGCCTCGAGAACTATCGGAACAACCTGCTCCGGCTGGGCTGGAGGCCCGAGCAGCTCGAGCCGCCTGGGTCGGACGAGCTGTTCGATGCAGTCGTGGCCTGGGGTGATGTCGCGACGGTTCGCGCCCGGGTCGACGCTCTGTTCGGAGCCGGCGCGGACCAGGTTGTCCTCAACCTCATCACCCGAGACAGATCGGTCCCGTATCTATCCGAGCTGAGAACCCTGGCCGCGCTGCTCTAATCCCAGTGCGCCAGCCCTTCGCGCATGCCCTGCGCGCCGGCGCGATAGCGATCTCGGCCCAACGCCAGCGCGGTGGCAACCACCAGCAGCACCAGCGCCACCGCGGCGAAGGCCGGCATCGTGAGCCGGCAGAGGTATCTCAGTCAGCACTTTTCGGTCTCAAAAACGGTCTCAAGCTCACCAGCTCCGCCACGTTCATCTAGGGTCGAGCCTGTTGAGATCGGAAAGAGCCCCCTGGTCGTCAGCGGCCCTGACAGTCGCGGCCATCATCCTGCTCGCGGCGTGCGGAGGCCCGCAGGTAGCACGTGCCACGCCTTCGGCCGGTCTCCAATCGCCGAGTCCGAGCGCGAGTCCGGTTGCGGTCTCGCCGTCGCCCTCCCCGCAGCCCGCCCAGCGCCTGGAAGCGTCGCTTCCGGTGGCGCTCGAGGAATCGAGTGCCGCCGCGGCCGGCGGAAAGCTCTACGTGATCGGCGGGTTTGACGCGGCCGGCAACAGCCTGAGGACGGTGTGGGTCTTCGACGGAAACACGTGGACCGCCGGTCCGCGACTGCCGCTCGGGCTGGACCATACGTCGGCAGCCACCCTCGACGACCACGTTTACGTCGCCGGCGGTCACAGCTTCGGCCGCGACAGCGCACGGTTCTTCCGGCTCGACGGTTCGTCCTGGACCGAGCTAGCTCCGATGCGACATCCACGCGGCGGCCACACCCTGCTCGCGGCGGCGGGCCGCCTGTATGTAATCGGGGGCAACAACACCGCAACAAACGTCGCGCCGGCCGAGGTCTACGACCCGACGACGGGCGGCTGGTCAGACCTTCCCGCCCTGCCGTCTCCGCGCAACCACGTCGCCGGGTTCGTGTTCGGCTTCAGCGTCTGCGCCGCCGGAGGTCGCTCGCCCGCCACCACACGCGTCGATTGCTTTGACACCGCGAGCTCTTCCTGGGTTCGGTTTCCGGACCTGCCCCAGGCCACGAGCGGCGCCGGAGCAACCGCGCTGGAAGACGGCAGGGCGGTGATCGTGGGCGGCCAGGATGCGGGGGAGACGAGGATCAACGACCAGTTCGCCGAGCTGCCCGACCCGACCGGCTGGAATCCGCTTGGAGCAATGCTCGTGCCGAGGCACGGATTCGAGCTCGCACTCTTCGAAGGACGTGCCTGGGCGTGCGGTGGAGGCTCGCTGCCGGGCCTTCACCCGGTCGCGACGTGCACGTCGGTGGTCTGACCTAACGCGAGCATTCCGGCAGGCAGGCCTGTCAACTGGAAAGCGCGGTTTGCATCTCCCATTTCCACGGAGGTTCGGCGCCGGCGCGCTTGCATGTCAGCGCTCCGGCCAAGCAGGCAAACGCAAGCGCCGCTTCGAGCTCTTCTCTCTCGAGCGAGAGATTTGGGCGCAGCGCATGGTGGTCGTGCAGCCAGGCCAGCAGCGCGGCGCCGAACGCGTCACCTGCCCCGATGGTGTCGACGACCTTGACCTGCGGGGCCTTCACGTGAATGCGCTCGCTCCGGTGGGCGCCGAACGCGCCCCTGGCGCCGAGAGTTACGACCACCAGGCGCACCCCCTCGCCGAGCATTTGAGCGGCTGCCACCTCATGGTCGACCCCTGGATAGATCCACGCCAGGTCGGCTTCGCTGGCCTTGACGATGGTGCTTTGTGAGATCGCGCCCTGAAGGCGCATGCGGTACTCGGCGTCAGGGATGAGTCCGACTCGGATGTTGGGATCGAGCATCACCAATCGACGGCCGTGCTCGCGGTTGACGAGCTCTGCGAGCGTGGATGCCATCGGCTCGAGCACCAGCCCCAACGTCCCGAGGTGAAGGGCTTCCACGTCTGGACCGAACTGCTCGGGGATCATGTCGCGAGTCAGGTTGGGAGCGGACGTTCCCTCGACGAGAAACTTGTATTCGGCGAATCCCTCGTCGTCGACATCCGCGATGGCTGTTGTCGTCGGCTCGCGTCCAATGCTGGCCAGCTCGAGACTCGCGCCGTCGGAGACAAGCAGGCCGGCCATCTGACGTCCGAACACGTCCTGGGAAAGACGTCCGAGAAACCCCGTCGGCACCCCGAGCCGGGCCAGCGCGCGCGCCGTGTTGAACGGTCCTCCGCCGGGCGCCGCGCGTTGAGTCCCATCTCCATTGTGGATCCGGTCGATCAACGCCTCGCCGCAAACGACGATCACGGAGCGACCTCGCCCGAGCCACGTTCTGAAGCCATGATCACGAATCGATTTTCGCTCGACGCGGCCGGATTCTGCGCCGTTAACTCAGGCGCTGGCCGGCCGACTTGACGATTCGGCCCTTTGGCCGCTAAATGGCGACCAAGGGCCGGCGCCGTCCGGCCCATAAACAAGGGAGGCGCATCTTGCGCAAATTCATCCTTTCGGCCGTCTTGACGATCGCCGCAGTGCTGCTTACTGTGGTGCCGGCCCTGGCAGACAACATCGGGCCAGGCATCTAACCAAGAGGGTCGCCCGCGTGACTTTACACGTAGTGTTAACACTCCAGGCGTGATATAAACGCCGGTATCAGCAATCGCCACAACAAGCCACGCGGGCGCCTTCCCGGCGTCGAAGTAGAACCGGCTCTCGTCAGGAAGGCGCGACTTGCCGCCGGGCTGAGCATGTCCCAGTTGGCGGGCTCCGACTTTACGCGACAAACCATCTTCCTCATCGAGGCCGGCAAGGCCCGACCGTCGATGCGGACGCTCGAGATCATCGCTAACCGCACGGCGATGCCGGTCCAGCACTTTCTAAGGCCGCCTGGCGGAGGCCAGGCACCGGCTGATCGCGGGCCGGGCGACGCTCGAGTCGAGGAACTCCAGGCGCTCTGTCTTCAACACCAATTCGACGAAGCAATCGCGTTGGGCCTCCCCCTGCTTGACCAGCCAATGGCGCCCAAGGTCGAGGCGCATGTCAGGTATTACGTGGGCCAGGCGCTCGTGCGCTCATCGCGGCCTGACGAGGGCCTCGAGCATCTGCGCCGGGCGCAGGTCATGCTCGAACGGGAGCCGGATCCGTGGCTCGTCGTCGAGTGCGCCGACTGGGAGGCCAGCGCCCTCTACCTGAAGGAGGACCCCAGAGCCCTCTCCGTGGCCGAAAACGCGCTCAAGCTGTGCCGCGCCACGGAGCTTCGCCTCCCGGGAACCGAGGCCAGGATTCTCGAGCACATCGCCACGATTCACGTCAAGAACCATTCATATGACCGGGCCATCGCCTTCTACGAGGAGGCGCTTCAGGCGGCCGGCTCGATGCGTGACCTACCGCGCCTGGCGAGGACCTACCACGGTTTGAGCATCGCCTACCAGGAGCGAGGCGACATCGTGCGGGCCATCGAGTACACCCACAAGTCGCTCGCGCTTTATGCCCTCGAGCACGACACAGAGTTGCAGGCCATCGGCCAGAACGAGCTCGGCATGCTGCTGATGCGACAGGGCCAGATGGAGCGCGCAGAGGAGGCATTTCGAGCTGCCCTGGGGCAGATGGGAGAAGCCGGCACCGAAAAAATGAAGAGCCACGTCCTGCTGAGCATGGGTGAGCTTCGGCTGAGAACCGGGCGCGCCGCTGAGGGCTTGCAAGTCGTGAAAGAGGCCATCGATCTCGCCAAGCGACACGACGAGCGCCTGGCCGTGGCCAGTGGACACGTTTTGCTCGGCCAGCTGCACGAGCATCTCGACAACCACGAGCTGGCCGACAAAGAGCTCCGCCTTGCCATCCGGACGCTGGGCGCTGAAGGCCGGACAGAACTGCTCGCCGAGACTCACGCCGCCTACGCGGAGATGCTTGACGCGCGGGGTGACGGGCGGACGGCCGGCCGGCATTGGAAGCTGGCGGCCAAGCTGGCGTTGCAAAGGCAACCCGCCGCGGCCGCTGCAGCCAGGGCCGTCTAGCGAATCCTTCGATCGGACCCGCGTCTCACGGCGCAGGATTACCCGATGAGCGGTCCGGTTTACGCCCTCAACCTGTTTGACGTCTCGGACCGGCAGGAGTACCTCGCCTATTCCCGTCGTTCGGCCGCCGAGGTGGAACGGCACGGTGGCCGTGTGGTTGCGCTCGGCCGCTATCGCGAGAGCCTGCTTGGGGATGTCGTTCCACGCCAGGTATTGATCCTCGTCGAGTGGAGCTCCCGCGACGCGTTCGAGAGCTATCTCACCGATCCGGCACTGGCCGACCTTCACCCACATCGCGAGCGTGGAGCCGGGCGCTACGTCTGGCAGCTTTTCGACCGTCTGACCGATCTCAAGTCGCTGCTGAAGGACACGTAGGCGCGCGGACCAGGTTCGCGTGGGCGTCCATATTTCGGCCAGCGCCCTAGACTGCGATCGTGAACAGCCTGGGCGACTCGTTCAGCTTCCCCTTTCGCGACCCCCGATGGGTGGAAAAGGTCCTGGTCCAGGGTCTCATCCTGATCATTCCGATCGTCGGCCTGATCGCAGCGGCGGGCTGGATGCTGATGACGTACGACAACCTTCGCGCCGGCCGGCAGGAGCTGGCACCAGCCGGGTTCCACCTCAGCCGCGGCATCGGTCTGTTCGGCGCGTGGTTGATCTACTCGTTCGTTCTGTCCCTCCCAGGCGATGTGTTGAGCGGCCTGGGCAGTGGGATGAACGCCAACCACCCGCTCACAGGTACCCCAGTCTCGGCGCTAGGTTCGCTGCTTGGCTTCGCCGCCCAGGTACTCCTCTACTTCCTCCTGCCGTCCATCATCGTGATGACGTACCACCGTGGCTTCTCGGGAGGCATGGACGTCGACGGGGTGTGGCGATTGGCGACGAGCAATCTGAACAACAGCGTGATGGCGGGATTGATCATGTTCGTCGCCGGCATCGTCGCCGTAGCTGGAATCATCGCGTGCTGCGTGGGCGTGTTCTTCACAGGCGCGTACGCCGCGATGGTGATGACCGGGGCCGCATCTTGGTTCGAACGCCAGCAGGCTCTGGCTGCAGGACCTCAGCCACCCTCCTAGCGTCGCCTGCACTCGAACCGGCGAACCTTCTGGCCGCGATACGCGGCTCCCTCGGTTACCGGACCTGAGTCGCTGCGACCTGCTTCATGCGAAGGGCAAGGTTCTCGCCCTGGCCGATCGCTCCAAGTCCGATGAGGAGGTGGAGGACCTGGATGGTCCAGTGCCAATCGCCTGTGAGCAGGCCCTGCTGCGTCAACCCGAGGATTGGCGCCAGGAGACCCCACGCGACCGCCACGACGACCCATGTCATGGTCACACCGGCTCGCGCCGCCAGGTATGACAAGACCCACAGAGAAAGAACGAGCACGAACCCGAGGAGCTCGTGCACCGGGATGACCTGGTCGGCGTGTCCCGTCCAGATGATGATGCCGAGGAGGATGAGCAGCACGCCGGACACGCGAATGGTCATGAGGGAGACGGTGGCGGCTGTCTTCACGGAATGACCTTGACATAAACAGCCCGGCAGGTTCGGCGCGGGTGGACGACCTCCGCTGCAATGGTTTCGAACGCGGCGTGATAAGCCGATTCGCCGCCGAGATCTTCCCGCGCCTCGGGTTGCGAGCGGACAAGAAGCCGTGATCAATCGCTATTTCCCGGAGTACGTCCGCCCCTTCGGGCGCCGATAGACTCGACAGGTGGGGAACTCGGGCGATTTGCCGGCCGGCCTTCGAGATGTTCGCGCCCTGACATTTGACGTCTTCGGGACCACCGTGGACTGGCGCACGGGCGTGGCGGAGGAGGGCAGGCGGCTGGGCGCTCTGAGCGGGGTGGAGGGCGATTGGGAGCGGCTGGCCGGCGCGTGGCGCGCGCTTTACATGCCGTCGATGGACAGGGTGCGGCGAGGTGAGCTGCCATGGACGAACTTCGATCGGCTTCACCGAGCTTCCCTGGAGGAGGTGCTGCGTGAGGTTGGCGCCGAAGGTTTCGACACGGCTGCTCGCGACGAGCTGACGCTCGCCTGGGAGCGCTTGCCCGCATGGCCCGACGCGGCACCGGGCCTCGGCCGTCTCGCCGGCCGCTTCACCGTGGCGACGCTCTCCAACGGGAATCGGTCTCAGCAGACCGCTCTGGTCCGCTTCGCGAAACTACCCTTTCATCGCCTGCTGTCGGCGGAGGACTTCCGCCACTACAAGCCCGATCCCGAGGTGTACCTGGGCGCGGCCAACGCGCTTGGCCTGGAGCCACGCCAGGTGATGATGGTCGCAGCGCACAAGGGAGACCTCCGAGCCGCGCAGGCCGTGGGAATGCGCGCGGCATTCGTCGAAAGACCGCTCGAGAAGGGACCTGGTGGAGGGGCCGACCTCCTGCCCGATCCACTCGCCGACGCGCAGGCCACCGACTTCATGGACCTGGCGGAAAAGTTGGGCTGCTGAGCACAGAACCGGAGGCCGATCCGGCTAGTGCACGAATGCGTGCACGATCGCGGCCAGCCGCAGCGGATCCAGGACCCGCGTCAGTCCGGGAGCGCTCTCGACGTTACGTGCCGGCCGAAGTCCTTTCATCGTTCGGCCCACAACCTCGCGCGAGGATCTGGTCGAGAAGGCGAGATCGGCGTGGGTGGCCCTCACATCGATGTCTGTCGCGGCAAGCTCCCGCGCGGAGTCTGCGAGAGTAGATCGACACCGCCGGCGAATGCGGGGTCCCCACGGGCCGGCTTATCCGTCCACCGGAACCACGTTCCGAGACAGGTACGCTTACCCGCGGATGAGCAGCCTTCTCGTCGCCCTCGCGACCTTCCTGGCCGCGGGCGTCGAATGGGTCGAGGCGTTGACCATCGTCCTCGCGGTCGGCATCTTCAAGAGCTGGCGCACGGCCATACTGGCCACGATCGCCGCCCTGGGCGCCCTGCTCGCCCTGATCGTGATCTTCAACTTCACGATCACGTCGTACATCTCGATCTCTCTGGCACGCACGATGGTGGGCGTCGGTCTGCTGCTGTTCGGTCTCGGCTGGCTGTACAAAGCGATCCTCCGTTCGGCAGGCTTGAAAGCTCAGCGCAACGAGGCCGAGGAATATGACCAGGCGCGCGAGGAGGTCATGACGCATGGCCACGCTTTCGGTACTGCGTTCGGAGGGGTATTCCTAGAGGGGCTGGAGGTCGTCTTCATCGTGGTTGCCCTCGGCGGGCTCAAGAGCCTTCCGGCGGCAGCGGCCGGCGCCATCGCTTCGCTGCTCGTGGTGGCGGCGTCCGGCTTCGTGCTGAGGCATCCGCTGACGCGCGTGCCGGAGAACCTGGTGAAGTACGCGGTCGGGGTGATGCTGACCGCCTTCGGAACTTTCTTCGCAGGCGAAGGACTTGGTGTGAATTGGTGGAACGGCGACTGGGCCTTGCTTGCCTTGATCGCCGGTTACGCGCTCGCATCGTTCCTCTTCGTTCGCCTCCTCGTATGGAGCCCAGCCGCCATGGTCGACTCGCGAGCCGTTCGCCTGGTGCGAGCGGCAGCGCTCGAGGTCTGGGGATTGTTCGTCACGGATGGTCTGCTTGCTCTATTTGCCGTGGTGGCGCTCATCGCCGTCTACCTGTTCGCGAGCCGCACCACGGGGCAGCAGACCAACGCCGGCCTCGTCCTCGTTGCCGGAGTTGTCGTCGCCCTGGCGATCTCGCTGTGGGCCGCGGTTCGCGCCGCGGTCGCCGGTAGAGGCTCCGTGGAACCCTCGCGAGAAGAGCCGGCTTCGGTGGATTAGCGCGCGAAGCACCGCCGACACCGACCACGATGACGCGCAACTACCGGCTCCTGCTCCTGATCAGACTGCTGCGAAGCTTCGGCTTCGGCTTCGTCCCGGTCCTGATGGGCTTGCGGTTCGAGGAGCGTGGCCTGGGCGCCGGGCCGCTGGGCGCTGCACTGTCGATCGGAGTGCTTGCAGCCGCCCTGTCGGGACTGCCGCTCGCGGCGCTCGCCTCGACGCTGGGCCGCCGCCCGGTCCTGATCGCCACCGGCCTCCTCATGGCGATCACCGGGCTCGACCTTGCCTTCGCGACCCAGCCTGCTCTGCTCGTCCTGGCCGGCGCCACAGGGATGCTGGGTGCGTCGGGCGCCGACCTCGGCCCATTCCTCGCCATCGAGCAGGCGGCTCTGGTGGAGTCCGTGCCAGACCAGCGCCGCAACCGAGCCTTCGGTCGCTACTCGCTTACAGGGGGTCTCGCGGTGGCGGCCGGCGGGCTCGCGGCCTCGCTGGGCACGAGTCCCGCCCGAGTCGAGATTCTGTTCGGCACCTTTGCAATCCTGGGAGGGTTGAGCGCGGGGATCAGCTTGTTCCTGTCGCCTCAGACCGGCCCAACCGCACCTGGACCGATCATCAGCCGCGCCTCGGCGAAACCCCTCGCCGGCCTCGCCGCGCTCTTCGGCCTCGATGCGCTCGGCGGCGGCCTGGTGCTTCAGACGGTGATCGCCTACTGGCTGCACATCCGGTTCGGCGCCGGCAGCGCCGTGCTCGGCCCCTCGTTTGCGCTGATCGCGTTTGTGCAGGCAGGTTCCTATGAAATCGCGGGCCGGTTGGCGGACCGGATCGGTCTCGTGCGAACGATGGTTTTCACCCACCTGCCCAGCAACGTGCTGCTCATGCTGGTGCCCTTCAGCCCGAATCTCACGGTGGCGCTGGTTCTCCTGACCGTTCGCTTTGCGATCGCGCAGATGGACGTCCCCGCTCGCCAGGCGTACGTTGCATCGATCGTCCCGCCTGCGGAGAGGGCCGGGGCTCTGGCTCTCATGGGCACTGTCCGAGGAGTGATGCAGGCGGTCGGGCCGTTGATCGCGGGCCTGGCGATACAGGCTGCCGCCGCGGGCTTGCCGTTCCTTCTCGCCGGCGGGTTGAAGATCTCATACGACCTCGGTCTCTACGCCGCGTTCGCGAAGCGTCCCGGAGGTCACGAGAACCCACGCGGGTCGCGCAAGCCGTAGGCCACCACGCGCGCGCGTGCTCCTTATAGTCAGCCTCGACAACACCCGATACAGGTCAGAGGAGGAACCAGTTGGCAGCCGTCAAAGCCCGTCGCAAAGCGAGGTTTCCAGCCGAGAGCACGGACTATCGCCGCGCCCGCAACCGCCTGCTCAAGTCCGAGGTCGAGCTCCGCCGGCAGATCGAGTCCGTCGCCGCCCAGCGCAGGAAGCTGCCGCTCGGAGGCGAGGTTCCACAAGATTACGTTTTCGAAGCTTTAGCTCCCGGCGAGAAAAAGGTCAAGAAGGTTCGCCTGTCTCAGCTCTTCCAGCGGGGCAAGGACACCCTGTTCCTGTACAACTTCATGTTCCCGGAATCGCTCGGCAGCATGAAGCCCTGCCCGTCGTGCACGTCGATCATCGACGCGGTCGACGGAGCAGCTCTACATGTCACTCAGCGGATCAACTTTGTCGTGGTCGCGAAAGCTCCGATCGACAAGTTCCGTGCCCACGCGCGCAAGCGCGGCTGGCGAAACGCGCTGCTGCTCTCGTCCGCCAACAACTCATTCAATGCGGACTATCGCGCCGAGGGGCCCGACGGCCAGCAGTTTCCCCTGGCTCACGTTTTCGTGCGACGTGGGAAGAAGATCCGGCACTTCTGGAGCAGCGAGCTGTGGTTCGCGACACCGGACCCGAACGAGGACATGCGCCACGTCGACTTCATGTGGCCGATGTGGAGCATCTTCGACACCACTCCCAAGGGCAGGGGCAAAACGTGGGGCGCCGAGCTCGAGTACTGATTTCCGTCGACCGGATTCCCGCCGAGCCCGGCCGGATGGATCATCACCTCAACTTAGTAGTACCTCGCGCTATGGCTCCGGCCCCTGCGAGCAGGCAGCGCTGGAAGGAGAAACCTGACGATCATGACTACCCCGCCGCCGAGGACTACCTGAGCTTGAGCACCTCGCCCGCGGCGGCGAAGATGCTCGCCCGGCGCCTGCGCGCGGCCCCGATCGTGAATCGGAAGGCGAAGGACCTGCTGCGGGCCAGCCGGCTGCCACTCCTGGCGCCGGACAATTTCCACGTGGCGAGGGATCTCAAGAAGGCCGCCGACGGCCGGCTGCTGTCTCCTGTGCTCTGCATAAGAGGCCTGCTGCGGGCGGGTATCCCGCTGATCGTCGCCGACGGCTACCACCGGATCTGCGCCAGCTATCACCTCGATGAAGACGCCGACATTCCGTGTCGAATCGTGGATCTGGGCAGGGCTTGATGGCGACGACCGCCTGGATGAGGTACAGGCTGCAGCGCAAGCTTTTCGCGATCGGCGAAGACTTCTGGATCGAAAACGAGAGAGGCGAATCCGTCTTCAAGGTCGACGGCAAGGCGCTCAGCATCCGCGAGAAATTCATCCTGGAAGACCAGGCGGGCGCCGAGCTCTTGACAGTCGAAGCCAAGCTCATCGCGCTCCAGCCCACGATGAAGATCGAGCGGCAGGGACAGCTTTACGCAACCGTGACGAAGGCGCTGTTCACGCTTCTACACCAGCACTTCACGATCCAGGTGGAGGGAGGGCCGGCGTACGAGACCGATGGCGACATCACGAACCACGAGTACGAGGTCCGCAACAACGGTCGGCCGGTCGCGCAGATTTCCCGGCAGTGGTTCTCGATCCGCGACGCGTACGGCGTGGCGGTCGCCCCAGACGTGGACCAGGCGCTGATGCTCGCCGCGGCCGTGTGCATCGACGAGATCTCCGAGAGAGCGCGCGAACGGCACTGACGATCGCCTAGCCGGCTCAATCGCTCGCGAGGATTCGCCGAAAAGCGCCCAGGTAGCTTCCGTCCCCGGCCTGCTGTCTTGAGAGCCAGTACTCCGCCCCCCAGAACAGGTACGAGTCCAGCGTGCCGCCCGACTCGCGAGCCAGGACCAGGCACCGGTTGTAGTTCACGATCATGCGTTCCGGCGGACAGCTCGCCATCGCCCGTCCCTGCGGGCTGGGCGGAGTGGTCACGGCCTCCCACGGTTCGGCCTGTCCCTCGCTGATCATCAGCCGCCGTCCCGTCTCCGCGGCCCGCCGGACCACGCGCCGCGCGCGCTCTCGCCAGGCTTGGTCGCGCGAGTCCAGGTAGGCGGTGAGTCCGCCGGCAGCCCCAAGCGCGTGGCATGGATAGAAGTCCACTCCGACGATCTCGGCCGCCTGTTCGGCCAGCGCCAGCGAATCGCCCTGGTCGCGAGTCCTCCACCATTGCTGGGCGGCAACCGGCATCGACATCGGCAGGAAACCATTCAGGAGGATTGGCCGCGCCGGATCCAGGCGCCTGACCTCCGCCATCTCCCTTTTCACGAAACCCGTGGACAGCCGCCACGAGTGCTCGACTCCAAGTGGATCCACCGCCTCGTGTTCGACCTGCCAGGCGATGACCGACCGGCGCCCTGCGTATCGCTCCACGACCCGGGCGGCAAACGCAAGCGCGTCCTCGAGCAGCTGAGGATGGGATGCCTCGCCGACCAGCGAGCCTTCAGGCAGCGGCCTGGGAAGGTGGTGCTGGGGGACGAAGAACTCCGGGTAGCCGAAGTTCTTGACCGCGCCCAGGGCGATGATCACCTGCTTGCCCGCGCGCTCGGCGGCTTCGACCTGCCAATCCAGGTGCGCGGGATCGAATGCATCGGGCGCCGGCTCCATCCGGTTCCACAGTGCGGCCAGACGGATTACCTCGTAGGGATAGGTGAGGAGCGCATCCAGCGTGGCCCGCGGCTCCAGGCCCAACCCCTCGGCCTGGAGCGGCCGGAAGCTGAGACCCAGCCGCATCGCGCCCCGCGGTTCGATGTGAACGTCGCGCCACACCTCGGTCAGTGGCCCTTCCGCCCGGGTGATCCGGAGGCTCATCGGTTCCCAACTATGATCGACGCGTGGGGTTCACCACGCGCCCCGAGCTCAAGGGCACATTCGGGATGGTCAGCTCGACGCACTGGCTCGCCACGCAATGCGGAATGGCCGTGCTCGAGCAGGGAGGCAACGCTTTCGACGCCGCCGTCGCAGCCGGGTTCGTGCTGCAGGTGGTCGAGCCCCACCTCAACGGGCTGGGCGGCGAGGTGCCCATCCTCCTCTGGGACGCTTCGCGTGCCCGTCCCGAGGTCATTTGCGGTCAGGGCGCGGCGCCGGCGTCGGCATCCATCGATTCGATCCGTGCCCTCGGGCTGGAGGACATCCCTGGCACGGGCTTGCTCGCCGCCTGCGTGCCCGGTGCTTTCGGAGGGTGGATGGCGCTGTTGAGAGATCACGGGACGTGGCGGATCGGCGACGTCATGCGCTTCGCGATCGAATACGCCGATGCAGGCTACCCGCTGGTTGCGCGCATCGCCGACACGATCGCCACGGTCGAAGGAATCTTCCGCAAGCACTGGCCCACGTCGGCTGCGGTTTATCTCCACGACGGCTTGCCCGCACCCGGCTCCCGCTTCCGCAATCCGTCCCTCGCAGAGACGTACCGGCGGTTGGTGGGGGAGGGGGAGTCGTCGCGAGGTGGGCGTGAGAGCCAGATCGACGCCGCCCTCGGCGCCTTCTACTCCGGCTTCGTGGCGGAGGCGGTGGATCGACACTGCCGCATCGAGTTCATGGACAGCTCGGGGACCGCGCATCGCGCCTTGCTTGCGGGCCCAGACCTGGCGGCCTTCAATGCAAGGCACGAGCAGCCTGTGACCGTGGATTTCGAGGGCTGGACGGTGGCCAAATGCGGGCCCTGGAGCCAGGGCCCAGTGTTCCTTCAACAGCTGCGGCTCCTCGAAGGGCTCGACATTCGCGCGGCCGGATTCCTTGGAGCAGACCACATCCATCTCGTAACGGAAAGCGCCAAGCTCGCATTCGCTGACCGCGACGCCTGGTACGCGGACCCGGATTTTGCGGAAGTACCGTTGGAGGATCTGCTCGCGCCGGGCTACGCCGCCGCGCGGCGCGAGCTCCTCGGAGATCGTGCTTCGCTCGAGCTGCGCCCGGGGTCTCCCGGCGGCCGCAATCCCAGGCTGCCGCCGCCGACCGGGCAGACGGTTGCCGAAGGCCACTGGACCGGAACCGGCGCGCAGGCGGTCGGCGAGGTTCGGGGCGACACCGTTCACGTCGCGGCCACCGACCGGCACGGCAACATGGTCGCCTGCACGCCGAGCGGCGGCTGGCTTCAGAGCTCGCCCGTCATCGATGGCCTCGGTTTCTGCCTGGGCACTCGGGCGCAAATGCTCAACCTCGATCCAGGTCACCCCAACCGCCTCGAGGGCGGAAAGCGGCCGCGTACGACGCTCAGTCCGTCGCTTGTGCTGCGCGATGGCGAACCTCGGCTGGCCTTCGGAACACCTGGCGGCGACCAGCAAGACCAGTGGTCGCTGGAGTTCTTCCTGGCGCATGCCATCTTCGACCACGACCTGCAGGCGGCCATCGACGCACCGATGTTTCATACCGCGCACTTTCCAAGCTCGTTCGCTCCTCATGATGCGGAGCCGGGGAGCCTCTACATCGAGTCGCGCGTCGATCCCGACGTATTGGGTGAGCTGCGCGGGCGGGGGCACGAGATCGTCGAGTCAGGCCCGTGGTCGCTGGGGCGCCTGTGCGCGGTCGGACGCGACGCGGACACGGGGATGCTTTCGGCGGCCGCAAATCCGCGTGGCGGACAGGGATACGCGGCCGGTCGCTAGGCGAACCTACGAACGCGCTCCCGTCAGGCCGTGATGTCGTTCGTTCGCGAGTACCACGTCGAGATTGCGCCCCGTTCCGGCACGGGGCGTGATCTTGATCTCACTCGATTCGACAGGATTCGGCCAAACTACAAAGAAGGGAAGCCGATTCGCGTGGAACTTAGGAACGCCAGGGCATTTGTCGCGGTCGCGGAGGAGCGGCACTTCGGTCGTGCCGCCGCGAGCTTGAACCTGACTCAGCCCGCGCTCAGCCTGAGGATTCAGGTGCTCGAACGCGAGCTTGGGATCCAGCTGCTGAAGCGCAGCTCGCGCGGAGTGAACCTGACCCCCGCCGGTGAAGCTCTGCTTCCGCACGCGAAGGCGCTGGTGCAGGAGGAGGATCGCACGCTGCGCGACATGGAGGACCATGTCGCCGGGCTCGCGGGCCGGTTGCGCATCGCATATCTCAACATCTGGAACCTCGGCCTGCCAACTCAGATCGTCGCCGAGTTCCGTCGCCGTTTCCCGGCTGTGTCGCTGGAAACCACCTCTGGTTTCTCACAGCTGAACGCGCAACGTGTGATGGCGGACGAGGTCGACTTTGCGTTCGTGGCGATGCACGCCCAAGATTTCGGCGACGTTGTGGTCCGACCCATTGCTCGTCTCGAGATGGTCGTGGTCATGACACCGGCCAATCACCTCGCCCGGATGCACACCGTTCCGATCGAATGCCTGCGGGGTGAGCCGATGATCGGCGTCACTTCCAAACTGGGATCGCCCCACGTGAGGGCCAGCCACCGCTGGCTCGCCAGTCGCCTTGGTGAGGCGCCCAATCTCGTCGCTGAAGAGCCGCTGGATCAAATTCCAGCGGCTCTTGCCCTGTCCGGCGTCGCCGTCACGCTCATGACAGCCGACCGTGCGACGCAATGGGCGGGAGTGGATTTGGTGCTGCGCCGGTTGTCGCCGACTCCGATCGTCGAGTACGGCGTGGCCCACCTCAAGGACAACACGTCTCCGGCGCTGCTCAACCTGCTTGGCATCGTCGACGAAGCCGCACGGCCATTGCCTGAGGCCCTTCCCGAAGGTTGCGAGCTGATCTGGATTCCTCAGGAGCTGGCCAGGCCGGCTGGATACTCACCGGGCGGATAGGAATCGACCGCTCATGGCTGAGGAGGGCCGGCGTTTCACCGGCCCCCCGTCTTGGTTGGAAGGATGCTAAGGAACCGTCGGCCTGACGCCGGCGTTTTCCTGCGCCTCTCGGGCTGCGCTTTCCGTCGCCTCATGGGCCGCGGTCTCGTTCGACACGAATGGTGTCGTGGCGCTAGGGGTCGTCGGGCTCGGGCTGGCCGCCGTGTGGCCGCGGACGCGCTGATCACCGACACGCTGTACATGGCGGCGCCGATCACCCCACCTACCAGCATCGATCCGGCGATGGTGGCCGCAGCGACTGTCTTGCGAATACCGTTCATCTGGATACCTCCTTGGTCGAATATTTGCGGACGAGGACGTCTCGAGCGTCGGGTTCGAGACTGAAGTCACATCCTGGGCACGGCGTGCGAGGTCACTGTGGATTTACCGTGACAGGCGGCTCTCAGCAAGTTGTGAGGCTGTGCACATAAGATCGGCGAAGGCGGCGTGACTCCTGGCGTCAGGAAATCGGCCCGCCGACTTCGGAGGGTAGAGCTCGTTGCGAGGACTTATTTGCCTGGCCGCACTTGCGCTGCTGTTGGGCAGCGAGGCGTGGCCCCCGGCTGCACCGGCCGCGCCATTGGTCGGCTTCAGCTACAGCCCGCTCACGTCGTTGTCGGTCAATCGCGATCCCGCCCAGGACCTGGCGGCTCTGCTCGATGCCACGGACGCCGACCTCGTCCGCCTGCCCATCTATTGGGAGTTGGTCGAGCCGACCCCCGACAGCCTGGACTTCTCATCCATCGACGACCTGCTCGCCGTCGTCCAGCAGCACGACCAGGTGGCGAGCCGGCCGACCCGCGTCGTGCTCACCGTCGGCGCGCGCAACTTTCTCTATCCCGAGCTGCACGAACCGGCTTGGGCGGGGCCCCGCCAGCAGCCTTACCTCAACGACGTCCAGGCAGCCGCGGCCTACCGCGCTTATTTCGACGGGAGCCTCACGCGGTATCGCTCATCGCCGCTTCTCTATGCATGGCAGGTCGAGAACGAACCTTTCGACTATGTCGGCAACGAATCCACGGGCGACGACCAGATCACCGCGGGGCAGCTTTCGTGGGAGGTCGATGAGGTCCACCAGCTCGATCCGGGCCGGACTGTCGTGACCACCACCTTCGATGGCTGGAACTCGACCATCGATGTTGTACAGGCGTACGCGCCTTCGCTGCTGGCTCTGATCGGCGCCTACCCCAGCGGCCACCCAAGTGAGGCGCTTGCCGCGGGCGACGCCCTGGGCCTGGACCTCTATGTCGATGGAGCTTCGACACCATTTAGGTTCACCAGCCCCGATCTGCGCAGCGTGTGGAAGCAGCAGGCTCTCGATTTCTGGGCGGGGCAGGCGGCAGCCCAGGGCAAGCAGCTGTGGCTTGCGGAGATGCAGGCGCAGCCCTGGCGCAACTCATCCGGTTATACGCCGGCGAACCTGGTCTCCACCGCGGCCGACTATCGGCAGGAGCCATTGAAGGTTGTTCTGTTGTGGGGCGTCGAGACATGGCTCCAGGACCCGGCATGGATGGCGGCCGCCCAGCACGCGATGTCAATCCTGCGCGGCTGAGCCTCGCCGACCCTGGTGGTCGGGTCGCTGCTGTGGTTCCATGAGGGGCCGATGCCGGACCTGCGCACCACGATCGCGGCGAACCTGCACGCATTCTCGCGGGTCGGCTCCACCGAGTCGTTGGCGCCGGCGGCCGTAGCTGTGGTGGTGATGGATGGCCGCCGGACACCGCGGGTGCCGATCTTTCAGAGAACCTCCGACATGAGCCGCCACGCGGGCCAGATGGCCTTGCCCGGCGGCCGGGTTCATGACGGCGAGAGCGTGGAGGAGTGCGCCGTTCGCGAGCTGCACGAAGAGCTGGGGCTCAACGTCAGCCCCGAAGACGTAATCGGGTTGCTCGATGACTTCGACACTCGGTCCGGCTTCACCATCACACCCGTCGTGATCTGGGCCGATGTCCAGACAGCCGCGCTGCAGCCGTCGAAGTTCGAGGTGGCGCAGCTTTTTGACATCGCGATCGCCGACCTTCGAGCTGCAGTCTCGATGGCGAAACCAGGCGAGGAGTTTTCGTTGAAGCTCGATCGCGCATTCAGCTGGTCGCATCCTGGTAGGGCTTGCGCGCTCGAGATGTTCGCGCCGACGGCGGCGATCCTCTATCAGTTCAGCGAGGTGGCGCTCGACGGTCGTTCCGCGAGAGTCGCGGATTTCTACCAACCGCCTTTCACGCATCGCTAGCGCTACGCGGCTGCGCTCGAATCAGTTGAGCTGTCGGGCGACGCTCGCGATCGACTCGTCGAGCGCAAGCACCATCTGATCGATCTGCTCTTCGCTGATGACAAACGGCGGACACATAGCGAGCACGTCGCCCTGGAGCGGGCGCACGATGACCCCTCGCTCGAGTGCCTCCAGCCAGACCCGCCGGGCCGCACCGGTGGAAGCGTCGAAGAGCTCCTTCGTGCCTCGATCGCGCACCAGCTCGATGCCGGCGACGAGGCCAAGCCCCCGTACGTCCCCCACGATCTCGTGCGTTCGCAGCTCCTGCAGCCGCTTCTGCAGGTATGCACCGCGGTCGGCTGCTCGCTCGACAAGATGCTCCTCTTCGATGATCTGCAGGTTTCGCAGTCCGACAGCGCACGCGGTCGGGTGGCCGCTGTAGGTGAATCCGTGCGCGAACGGTCCCTTCACCGATTTCAGCGTTTCGTGGACGGAGCGGGTGAGCATGACGCCCGACAGCGGAAGGTAACCGCTGGTCACGCCCTTGGCGAAGATCATCAAGTCCGCCTGGACGTTCCAGTGCTCCATGGCAAACCACCGTCCTGTGCGCCCGAAGCCGGTGATCACCTCGTCGGCGATAAGCAGCAGCCCATACCGGTCGCAAAGGCGGCGCAGCAGGGGGAAGTAGTCGGCCGGCGGCACGATCACGCCGCCGGCCCCCTGCACGGGCTCCGCAACGACGGCGGCGACAGTCTCCGCGCCCGCCTTCAACACGACGTCCTCCAGCGCCTGCACGTAGGCGGCGCCGGGCGAGCCTTCGCCCGAGAACCGGTACGGGTCGGGCGACGGGCCGTGGAGAAAACCTGGGGCCAGCGGCGCAAAGCCCTTCCAGAAGTTCGGCATGCCGGTGGCGCTGGTCGCGCCGTAGGTCAGGCCGTGGTAATCGCGGACTCGCGAGACGATATTGACGCGCTCCGGCTCGTCGCGCAGGGTCCAGTAGAGGCGCGCGATCTTGTAGGCGGTGTCATTGGCCTCGGCGCCCCCGGACGCGAAATAGGTCACCTCGAGCTCGCCGGGCGCCAGCTCGGCCAGCCTGGCGGCGAGCTCGATCGCCGGCGCCGTGCCAAAACCGCCGTATGCGGAGCTGAATGCGAGCTTCTTCATCTGCGCGGCCGCCGCTTCGGCGAGCTCGGTCCGCCCGTAGCCGGCGTTCACGTTCCATAGGGACGCCATGCCATCGATGTACTCGCGCCCGTCGACGTCGGTCAGGGTCGCGCCGTTGCCGCCGGTGAAGATGAGCTGAGGGACAGTCCCTGGCGGCGCGTCTAGATCGCCCTGCGGGTGAAGCCAGTGAGTCCGGTCGAGCTCGTAAAGCCGGCTCGACTCCTCAGCCGAGAGGCGCTTGTCTGCCACGAGGCAAGGATAGGCGTTGCGGCATCGGTGCTTGCGACCACCAGAGGCTCGCTGGCGGCAGGGGGGTGCCGCCGCGAGCACTGGAGGGTATGGAGCACGTCGCTCCGATTTGAGGTGTGCTATTTGTACTAGCTCCAACGGGGGTTTGTCGCCCTGCCGGGATATGGCTTCCGAGCCCTGCAAACACGGGGTCTCAGCGCCTCGAGTCGGAATGAGGCGGACCGGGCTCTGCTCCCCCACCGCGCCGAAATCGGCCGGCCGGCGGCATACCCTATTCAGATGGCCATCCCCAGAGCCGGCTTTGGACGCACCGGGCACCAGAGCAGCCGAACCGTATTCGGCGCGGCGGCGCTCTCGCGCGTGAGCCAGGAGGTCGCGGATCGCACGCTCGAGGTGCTGCTTCGTTATGGCGTCAACCACATCGACGTCGCGGCCAGCTACGGCGACGCCGAGCTCCGCGTCCGGCCGTGGCTCAAGCGCGAGCCGGGCCGCTTCTTCCTCGCGACCAAGACCGATGCGCGAACCGCCAGGGAGGCGCGTGACGACTTGCACCGGTCGTTGGAACGGCTCGGCGTCGACCACGTCGACGTGTGGCAGCTGCACAATCTCGCCGATCCCATCGAGTGGGACATCGCCCTCAGCCCTGGAGGAGTCATCGAGGCGGCGGTCGAGGCGCGCGCCCAGGGCCTGGTTCGCTTCATCGGCGTGACCGGCCATGGAGCCCAGATCGCCGCGAACCACCGGCGCAGCCTCGCGCGCTTCGACTTCGACTCAGTGCTGCTGCCGTACAACTTCGTGACGATGCGGCTGCCGTATTACGCCGAGAATTTCGAGGCTCTCGTCAAGACGTGCGCCGAGCGCAACGTCGCGGTGCAGACGATCAAGTCCATCGCGCTGCGCCCGTGGCTGGGGAGGGACCACACGCGCGCCACTTGGTATGAGCCGCTCCAGAGCCAGGACGACATCGACCTTGCCGTCTGGTGGGTGCTTGGCCGTCCGGGCATGTTCCTCAACACGGCGGGCGACGTCGACCTTCTACCCCTGGTGCTCGATGCTGCGGAACGCTTTGAGAAGCGACCGGGCGACGCCCAGATGGCCGCGATGCTGGGGCGTGAGAAGACGGAGCCGCTCTTCGTATAGCGCTATTCGTCCGCGGTCCACTCGATCGCGGACTCTAGCCGCACAGGCGGCATGAGTCTCCGCCACATGAGGCGCATGGTGCCGATCGCGACCGTGGCGACGATGAGGACTGCTCGCATGGGGCGCACTTTGAACCGGAAGTGAATTCCCGAAAAGGTGAGGACCGCACGAGGCCATTCCAGCAATTTGGTGAGGCTCAACCGAAGGTTGGGAGGATCGGCTACGGCGGCATCTGATATACCTCGTACCGTGGAGATGACTCGATGAACGACACCCCGCCAACCGGCGCACCCGAGCCCGACGAACCGCTTCCCGGCGAGCGGCAGACACGGCTGAGCGGCGCCTGGACGGCGATCGTCATCGGCCTCGTCGCTTTGGTCGTGATCCTGGTTTTCATCCTGCAGAACCAGGCGACCGTCGAGGTCACCTTCCTGGTCTTCAAGGGCCACCTCCCGCTGGCGGTGGCGCTGCTGTTCTCGCTGATCCTCGGAGCGGTGATCGTGGTCGCCTTCGGCGCGGCTCGCATCCTGCAGCTCCGGATGGTGGCCGGTCGGGCGCGACGAAAAGCCCCCAGCGCCCCTAAGCCGGAGTGACAGAGCCCGCCAAACCTGCACCGCGCCGAGCGGCGGCCAAGCAGGGCTCCAAGCCCAAGCCCGGCGACCCCGAGGTCACAGACACCAAAGCCACCGAGCCGACCAGTGCTCCAGTGGTCGAGGCGGGGCCGGTGGCGGTGCACGTCGACTCGGGCGATGTCAAGGTGGTGGTGGCGCCGCCGGGCAGTAAGGGGATCGACCGCCGCCTGTACAGGCTCATCAACGGCCTGCCGCACTCGACAACCAGCGACCGTTACGTCAGCGTTCTGTCAGATCTTGGCGAAGGTCTCGGGTGGGTTGCTCTAGGAATTGGATTGGCGATTCTCGGCGGCCCCAAGGGCCGTCGGGCGGGGGCGGCCACGGCGGTTGCATCGCTGGGCGCGACCTACGTCGTGCAGACGCGGATCAAGCCGATCTTCCGCCGCGTCCGGCCATTTGTGAATCGCGAAGCGCGCGTGGTTGGGATCCGTCCCGCCGACCAGTCGTTTCCATCCGGCCACACCGCATCATCGTTCGCGGCCGCGACCGCCCTCGCGTTCTTTTATCCGAGGGCCGCGCCGCTCGCCTACGGTCTCGCGACCGCGGTCGGCGTTTCCCGTGTGCATCTGGGCGTGCACTTTCCCAGCGATGCGGCGGTCGGCGGCGTGATGGGGATCGGGATCGGCACCTTCAGCGCCTGGGTGTTCAAGAAGCGAGGGAATCGGTAGGTCCCAACCTGGTCGCGCTTGGCGCGCCGGACGTGCTGCGCTCGACCTCCTGACCCTTGGTCGCCCACGCTCGATCTGTGACTCGCCGGAGCGACACCACGAAGGTCAGCCAGGCGATGGCGATCAGTAGGCCGGCGAAGACATCGCTGGGCCAGTGTGTCCCTGCGTAGATCCTGTCCAACCCTACAGCCGCAACAATCCCCGCCACCACGGCCCAACCGATCGGTCTCGCCCACCGCGGTAGATACCTGTGGCCGAGACACAGCATCAGCACGGCCGCGCTGATCGTGATGAAGATGATGTGGCCGCTGGGAAAGCTGGTCGATCCAGGGTGCTCCGTTACTCGAAGGACCTGGCCGACGACAGGCCGCGGCCTGTTGACCAGGTGGACGATGGCCTCGTACCAGAGTCCGCCGGCCAGCGCGGCAAGGGCCAGGAACCAGGCGCGACGATTCAACAGAAGCACGAGGAGGATGACCACTATCTGCATGGGGATCCCGCCGGGTCCGCCGAGCCAGGTGAAGAAGGGGAACGTCAACGTGAGCGAGCCCAGGTTGGTGGCCTGGACATCGCGCTCGACCGTCGCATCCAATTGAAGGTAGGGATGCATGACGACGATCGCCGTGATGACGCCAACCGCGATCGCGGACGCGATCGCGACCAAGAGCGCGGGCACCCGGATCATTACGTTGCCCGCCGGCGGCCCTGAAACCATCGGAAGCTGGGGGACGGCAGCCAGCGCTCGGGGAGCCACAGCACGAATGCCGACCAGCCGATGCCGAG